>Ga0302326_10000322_pt1 | contig 138816 bp, 101 predicted proteins | sample Palsa_T0_3_FD_202264 | JGI IMG/M metagenome (GOLD analysis project Ga0302326, IMG submission 202264) | Peat permafrost microbial communities from Stordalen Mire near Abisko, Sweden - Palsa_T0_3 | ecosystem: Environmental > Terrestrial > Soil > Palsa > Peat permafrost | place: Sweden: Abisko... | reverse complement strand
CTACGAGTCCGTTCGTTAAGATGGGGACCTAACTTCCGATATTTGTCGCGCAACACCGTCGCATCCATGCGACACAGCCTAACACTAAATCAGCAATTGTAAATGTTATTTATTAACAGTCCCTAAGCTTCGCAATTCACGGCAGCGGAAGAAAAGGGGAAGCCAATCGTGTGCAGAAAGGCCGTCAGCGATCTGCTCGCGTCTTGCGGTATCGGCATATGCAACCGCTAACCGCTTAACAAGAGTGGATTTTCCGCCCCCCGGCGCAGCAAGCAGCGCAAGGCGTGGGTGCTCTGCCAGGACAGCACCTACTGGCTGACGTTCCATTTTCCGTTCTTCCCCTCCTACTTTGACAGAGACGTCCAAGTGCAGTGGCACGAAGAGATTCTCAAGTCTTAACCGACGCGAACCAACGTCGCTGTCGGCGGGCAGACCGTCGAGTTGAATGTAGCCACATTCGCTTTCAAGGTATCGGCCGTAGGCGGCCAGAGCCTGTGAGACACGCGGGTCAGAGTCTGATCCGGGTGGCGGCTGAGGATTTAGGCAAGTGAATTCTTGGAGTTCGCCTCCACATTCGCTGTCGCTTGCGATGACTTCATCTGCAAGGGAGCGGGCAAGTGGGGTACCGTCCGAGTGGATCAATGCAAAGTGCGTACGAGCTTTGCCTTGGGTGTAGTAGATGGCCCAAACCCAGCCGCGCTCGTGAGCCAGAAGCTCCGCTTCCGGATCAAGTGCGCAATCATGGAGGCCAGCACAACACCGGCCAGCCAGTTCAGTTGCCCGTTCCCTCCCGATCAGAATACGACCGTTCACCAACTCGCCAACGACTTGCGTGCCAGAAAGTGTAATAATCTTCGTCCGGCTTCGCTTTTTTTCCTGCTCCATGGCGGTTTCCTTGAAACCAGAGAGAGAAATGAAATACCCAGTAACAGGGCGCTTGTCCTGATGCTCCGCATCGAGTGCTCCGACGAACTTGTTCAAATCGGCACCACCAATTGTTTCCGCTGTGGCTTTGCATTCTGCAATCGCGCGGCGCGGTTCAAGGCGATGGTCTGCTGAGAGGTCCAGTTCGCGACCCGACTTGTGAATGTTCAGACGAGGCTGCTCATAACCAAGGGCAACAAAGAGGTCAGCCATGAGCCTTCCGAAAAGATCACCACGGCGGTTCGTGTCCTTTTCAAGAATGCGAATGCAGATTGGTTCTTTCATAGAATCGTTGTCTCAGTGTGAAGGCCTCGAGCAAATGAAAAAGAAATGTCTGCCCTTCGCTTTTCTCGTCACCTTTGGGTTTGGCGGCGAATTCGGCGAACTCGTGAAAGGCGCGTTCCTGCGAATTCATTGACCGAAAGGCTAGATAAAGAAAGTTGCAGTGTCAATCCACAGACGGTGGAAGTCGCGACTCTTTAACACTCCATCCTTGCCAGCGCCGGTTGGCTCAGGCTTACTTGGCGCGATTTAAATTTCGAGAATGAATCATGAATTGCTGGCTAAGGCTAAATCTCTCGGTTTTTCGGACCGGCAAATCGCGCATTTGACCGGATCCTCCGAGGAGGCTGTCCGCGCTTTGCGCCGGCGGCTTGGCCTGACGCCTTGCTACCGTTTGGTGGATACGTGCGCGGCGGAGTTTGAGGCTTATACGCCCTATTATTATTCCACTTACGATCGCGGCGATGACGAAGCCAAGGGCGGCGATAAACGCAAAATCATGATCCTGGGCGGCGGCCCCAACCGCATCGGGCAGGGCATCGAGTTCGATTATTGCTGCGTCCACGCCGCCTTCGCCCTCAAGGAAGACGGCTTCGAGACCTTGATGGTCAATTCCAATCCGGAAACTGTCTCGACCGATTACGACACCAGCGACAAGCTCTTCTTCGAGCCGCTGACGTTGGAGGACGTGCTCAACATTTATGAGCGCGAAAAGTGCTGGGGCGCCATCGCCCAGTTCGGCGGGCAGACGCCACTGAATCTGGCGCTGGGATTGCAAAAAAACGGCGTCAACATCATCGGCACTTCTCCGCAAAGCATCGAGATCGCGGAAGACCGCAAGCTCTTCGCCGCCATGCTCACCAAGCTGGGCATTCCGCAGCCGCCCAACGGCCTGGCGACCAATGAAGCCGAAGCTCTCGAAGCCGCGCACGGACTGGGTTATCCGGTGTTGGTGCGGCCGTCCTTTGTGTTGGGCGGACGCGCGATGCAGATTGTTTATTCCGATCCTGAATTGTGCCATTACATGCGGTTCGCCGTCGAAGCTTCGCCCGAACGGCCCGTGCTGGTGGACAAATTCCTGGAGGACGCCGCGGAAGTGGATGTAGATTGCATCGCCGACGTGGGGCACTTTGCCGATCCCGCGCACGGCACGAGCGTGATTGGCGGTTTTCTGGAGCATATCGAATTCGCTGGTGTGCATTCGGGCGACGCGGCCATGGTGTTGCCGCCGCACACGCTGTCGCGGGAAGTCATCGAGACGATGCGGCAGCACACGCACGCAATGGCGCGCGAACTGCGAGTCATTGGCCTGATGAACGTGCAATACGCGGTCAAGGGCGAAAATGTGTTCGTGCTGGAAGTCAATCCGCGCGCCTCGCGCACGGTGCCTTTTGTGAGCAAGGCCATCGGCGTGCCGCTGGCCAAGCTCGCCGCCAAAGTCATGGCCGGCAAGAAGCTGGCCGAACTGGGTTTCACGCGCGAGATTTGGCCGCCGTACTGGGCGGTCAAGGAATCGGTTTTTCCGTTCAACCGATTTCTGGGCCAGGACATTTTGCTTTCGCCGGAGATGCGTTCGACGGGCGAAGTGATGGGGTTGGACGCCGACCTTGGCATCGCCTACGCCAAATCGCAAATGGCCGCCGGCGCTCCCCTCCCCCTGCGAGGGCGCGTGTTCATCAGCGTGAGCGACGCGGACAAGAAAGAAGTGGCGGACATTGCGCGGCAATTCGCCGAGCTGGGCTTTGAGATCGTCTCCACCGCGGGAACGGCGCGAGTGTTGACAGAAGCGGGGCTGAAAGTCGCGCGCGTTTTCAAACTGGCCGAAGGCCGTCCCAACACGCTGGATTTGTTGAAGAACCGGGAAATTCAACTGGTCATCAACACGCCGGCGGGCCAGACCCCGCGCGCGGACGAAGTGAAAATCCGCACCACCGCCGTCTATACCGGCACGCCGATCATGACGACGTTGAGCGGCGCGCGCGCCGCCGCCCTGGGCATCGCCGCCCTGAAGAAAAGCGGTTATGCCACCAAGACGTTGCAGGAATATCATCAACAATTTTAGGACGTGTAAACGTCATTGACAGGGTTCCAAATCAAGGTATTTTGGAAGCATGAAAACAACGATTGATATTCCCGATGCAACCATGGAACAAGCCATGAAATTCACCGGCGCGAAAACCAAACGGGAAGCCGTGGTGACCGCCATGGAAAAGTACAACCGCCTTCAACGACTCCGCAAATTGAATGAGAGATTAAGGGGGACCTTCGTTGACTTCATGACACAAGACGATCTCAAGATCATGCGCGAAGATGCGAAGTGGGCGAAAACCAGATGAAACTGGTGGACACATCCGCGTGGGTGGACTACTTGCGCTCCGGCCACAGCAAGGCTGCTGAAAACGTGGAATCGCTCCTCCTATGCGACGACGCGGCGTGGTGTGACATGGTGATGCTTGAGCTTTGGAACGGGGCGCGCGGGCAGCACGAAAAACGAAAGCTGGCGGAATTATCAGCCGCCGCCCCGCGCTTGGAAACCACGGCGGAAGTCTGGCTCCTGGCGCATCGGCTGGCCACCCGCTGCCGTGACGAAGGCCAGACTATTCCGGCGGCCGACATTTTGGTTGCCGCCTGCGCCACCTACCATGAGGTTGAGATGGAGCACAAGGACAGTCACTTTGACATAATTCTGCCGCTGGCAAAAACTTTGTGAGCTTGGACGATTGCGCTTAGGAGGATGAACCCCTACGCCAGAATTTCCGTCACCACTCTGGCCGGTTCCACGCCGGTCAGGCGCTGGTCCAAGCCCTGATATTTGAAGGCCAGTTTCTCGTGGTCCATTCCAAGCTGATGCAGGATGGTCGCGTGCAGGTCATGGATGTGGACGGGGTCTTTGGCGATGTTGTAGGACATCTCGTCGGTTTCGCCATGGACATATCCCCCTTTGATGCCGCCACCGGCCATCCAAAGTGTGAAGCAGCGCGGATGATGATCGCGTCCGTAATCTTTTTCCTCCAGCTTGCCCTGGCAATAAATGGTGCGGCCGAATTCGCCGCCCCAGACGACCAGAGTGTCTTCCAACATACCGCGTTGTTTGAGGTCCTGGATGAGGCCGTAGCAGCCCTGGTCCACGTCTTTGCATTGCGAGGCCAGGTCGCGCGGGAGGTCTCCGTGCTGGTCCCAGCCGCGGTGAAAGATTTGCACGAAGCGCACGCCGCGCTCGGCCAGACGCCGGGCCATCAGGGCCGAATTGGCAAAAGTGCCGCGCACCTTGGAGTCCTCGCCGTAAAGTTCGTAGGTCTTCTCCGATTCGCCGGAGAAATCGGCCAATTCCGGGATGCTCGCCTGCATACGGAAAGCCATCTCGAATTGCTGGGTGCGCGTTTGGATTTCCGGGTCGCCGATGGCGGCGTAGGAACGCTCATTGAGCACGGCCAGGCCGTCCATCATTTCATGGCGCATTTCGCGCGTGATGCCGGGGGCGTCCTTAAGGTAAAGCACCGCGTCGCCCTTGGCGCGCAAAGCGACTCCGGCGTATTTGCCGGGCAGGAATCCCGCGCCCCAGAGCCGCGCCGTGATGGCTTGCACGTTTGAATACGGACTGGAATGCGAGGCGTGCAGGACGACAAAGGTCGGCAGTTCCTTATTGAGCGAGCCGAGGCCGTAGGCGATCCAAGAGCCGATGGAGGCTTTGCCCGTGATCATCGAACCGGTATAGACCAATTGATTGGCCGGTTCGTGATTGATGGCGTCGGTGTGCATCGAGCGAATGAAGCAGAGATCGTCCGCCATTTTGGCGGTCCAGGGCAGAAGCTCGCTGATCCACGCGCCGCCCTGGCCGTGTTGGGCGAATTTGAAAGCGGAGGGAGCGAGCGGAAACGTTTGCTGCCCGGCGGTCATGCCCGTGAGCCGTTCGCCCTGTTGTTTGAGCCAGCCTTTGAGGTCCTCCTTGAAACGGGCGCGCAAGCCGGGTTTGTAATCGAAGAGGTCCAATTGCGAGGGCGCGCCGATGAGCGAAATATAAATGGCGCGCTTGGCTTTCGGGGCGATGCGCCAAAGGTTTTCCGACAGCGCCGCAGCGTCATCCGAAGCTCCGAAGGCGCGCGGGCCGATCAGCGAAGCAAGGGCGGCCACGCCCAGGCCGGTGGCGCTTTTGCGGAAAAACTGGCGGCGCGTGAGCGAGGCGTTGAATTGGTGAAGGGCCGGTGTCCATTGTGGGTCAATATTCATAACATGCCTTCATTTGGTCAGGGATTCGTCCAGATTGAGAATTTCGCTGGCGACCAGGGTCCAGGCTGCCAATTCGGCGGGCGCTATCTTCTGATCCGCTTTGGAGGCTCCGACCGCCAGCAGCGCCTGGGCGTCCGCGGGATTGTCTTGGTAGTGTTTCAAAAAGTCCTGTTCCATCTTGCGCATGGCCGTCCGTTCCGCGGGAACCAAAGATCGCGCCAGGAGCGGCTCGGTAACGTTATCCAGCCGGGAATCGAAACCGGGGGCGGCCAGAATCGCGCGCGCGGCCAATTGACGCGAGGCCTCGACAAATTGGGTGTCGTTGAGCGTGACCAGGGCCTGCAACGGGGTGTCGGTGCGTTCGCGGCGCGTGCAGAAAGTTTCGCGCGTGGGAGCGTTAAGGATTTCCATGTTGGGGGGCGGCGCCGTCCTCTTCCAATACGTGTAAAGAGAGCGGCGGTAGAGCGCCGGGCCGGTGTCCTGTTTGTACATTTTCGTATCTGACTCCTTCATGGCCACGGCTTCCCAAACGCCTTCGGGCTGATACGGTTTGACCGGCGGCCCGCCCACTTTTTCCACCAGCAGACCGGAAACGGCCAGGGCCTGATCGCGGATTTCTTCCGCGTCCAAACGCAAGCGCGGCCCGCGCGAAAGCAATTTGTCCAGCGGGTCTTTCTCCAGCTTCTCCGGCGAAACCGCCTCGGACTGGCGGTAGGTCGCGCTCATGACCATCGTCTTGACAGCTTGGCGGAAGTTCCAGCCCGAATCCATGAAATCCACCGCCAGCCAGTCCAACAAATCCTGGTTGCTGGGACGCGCGCCCATGACGCCGAAATCCTCGGTCGTCTCGACGATGCCTGTGCCGAACAACTGCGACCACAGGCGGTTGACGGTCACGCGCGCGACCAGCGGATCCTGGCGGGACATGATCCAACGCGCCAGGCCGAGGCGGTTGCGGGGCAAATCCTGCGCCATCGGGGGGAGCGCCGGAGGCGTCGCGGCGGAAACCTCCTCGCCTTCGGCAAGATAGTTTCCGCGCAAGAGGATGTGCGCGATCGGCTTGCTATCCGTTTTTTCCTGCATGACGAGAGTCGTGGTGCCGCGCTTCCGAAGCGTTTCCTGCGTCGCCTCAAGATCGGCCAATTCAGCCGTCAACTTTTGCCTCGGACGATCATAGCTGGCAAGGTAGGCATCTTTTAGCTCCGAGTCCCCTGCCCCGGCCGGGCCGCGCATCAGACCATTCAACGACAACCGGGCAATGTCTTGCGGCGCCAAAGATTTATTGTAAAAGCGGACATCCTGAAGGAAAACACGTCCGCCGGAAAGAACATCGCCGACGCCGTCTTTGGCGGAGCGGCCACCCAGGCGTAGCGGGACATCAGCGACGATGTTGGAGCCGAGGTTATTATTATCAACATTCACTTCCGCCTTTAGTCCGTCCACGTACAGTGCGATGGCACTGGCGCCTGTTCGCGCGCCGTCAAAAACCGCCATTACATGATGCCAACGACCGGGTTTAAGCTCCTTTTTGGCGGTGATTTTCAGAGCTTTGTCCGGGTATTGATCAATGATATGCACCGTGGGACGGCCTTCGGAGAGGAACAAGTCCCATCCGCGATAGCCATCGGAGTCGTTCATGCGCGAGATCACGGAGCCATTCGGACGGTCTTCAATGTAGATGAAAGCGCCATAGCTGGCCTGGCCCTGGCGCGTGACGACGGGGGCAGCTTTTTCCACGATGGGCGCTCCCGTGAGCAACGGCGCGGGGCCGAAGGGACCCGCCTTCCGCTCCCCGCTGCCAGTCCACTGGATTTTCGTCCCTTGGGCGTCACCGAAGCACGGCCCGTTGCTCTCTGTCAAAGGCAGATTCAGTTCGGGGGAAATGCTGATGGGCTGGGCGGCGGGGTTTGCCTTGGCGCGGGCCAGCCATTGCTGAAAGTCGGGTTCCGCCTCGGTGTCGCGGGCGGTGATGGCCTGCTTTGTTTTAGCGATGGCCTGCTCCACCGCGTCCCATTGCGCGGCGTCTTCCCGCGCGGGCACAAAGAGCAGCGGCCCGTTGTTGCCATTGGGGCCGTCCAAAATGGAACTGGTGTTGTTGCGGAAAAACGCTGTCAACGCATAGAAGTCTTTCGTCTTGATTGGATCAAACTTGTGGTCGTGGCAGGTGGCGCAGCCGGCGGTCAAGCCCAGCCAGACGGCCGTCGTGGTATCCACGCGGTCTTTGGCGTAAATGGCGGCGTATTCCTCCGGGATGGCTCCGCCCTCGCTCGTCGTTTCCAGCAGGCGATTATAGCCGGAGGCGATCTTCTGCTGATCCGTGGCGTTGGGCAGCATGTCGCCGGCAATTTGTTCTATGGTGAACTGATCAAAGGGCATGTTGGTCTTGTAGGCGTTGATGACCCAATCGCGATACGGCCAGATGCTGCGCGCGTAATCCAGATGGATGCCCTGGGTGTCGGCGTAGCGGACCGCGTCCAGCCAGAGCCGCGTGAATTGCTCGGCGCCGGCGTCGCTGGCCAGCATTCGGTCCACCGCTTTTTCGTAGGCCCGGTCCGAGCCGGAGCGGACGAACGCCTCCAGGTCACGCGGGCTGGGCGGCAAACCGGTCAGATCAAAACTCAGCCGGCGGTAAAGGCGCGCTCTTTGTTCCTGGGGATTGGGTTTGAGGCCGTTCTGGGCCAATTTGCGCGCCACGAAATGGTCAATCGGGTTGCGCGCCCAGCTTCCACCGTCCTTCGGCACGGCGGGCTTGACCGGTGCGATCAGGGACCAATGTTTCTCGTATTTCCCGCCTTGTGCGATCCATTGTTTGAGCAGGGCGATCTCTTCGGACTTCAATGGCTTTTGCTCCACCGCCGGGGGCATCACATCATCGTCGGTCGCCGAAATGCGCCGAACCAATTCAGAAGCGGCGGGCTCGCCTTTGATGATGACCGGTTTGCCGTTATCGCGCAATTCGTAGGCGAAATCGTCGCGATCCAGGCGCAACGGGTGCTTTTTAGGCTTGCGCGAGGCGGAATCCGGCCCGTGGCAACGAAAACAGTGTTCGGAGAGAATCGGAGCGATTTGGTTATTGTAGGAAACCGGTTGACCGGCGGCCGAGGCGTCGCGCGGAGCGGCCAGAAGCCCGGCCAAAAGCACAAGGCTCCACGCGCCCTTGGCGATGGTGACGAAAACACAGGCTCCGTCACGCCAAAAGCCGCCTTTTTTCCAACTTGATAAACTCCAGAACGAAATCATGGCTGCGCTTGCACTTCCTAAGGACGCTTAATTTACCTCAAGTATTCACCCAAAAGCGGCGCTTGTCACGCTCAAAACTTAAGACGGTCGGTTCCGCGGCGATTTTCAATCTTGGGACGCGCATATTTACCGGATCGCAGCCGCGCCCGGTCGTTGACCAGCCTCGTGGGCGCAAATCTGGTTTTGACCCCTACCTATACCTTCCCCCCCATTTTAGCCGTCACACCGTCACATTTGTTGATAATCAACAACTTAACCCGTAACATTGGCCGTCACAAACCATCCCACAAACCCGTCACAAAAACGGATTTGCGCCCCAACTTCGTACACATTGCCCTTGTTACTTCCCCCTCTTTTGAGCCATATTCCAGTGTTCGAACTGCCTTGTGGTCCTGTCGAGTGACGCCAGTTCCATCTTATCGCTTGCAGATGCAGTTTGAATCTTAATCTTATTTGAACCCGGCGCCGCCGAGTTTTAAATGCGACTTTATTTGGTGGTGAGGTCAGGGTGGGCCATCGCTTGGAATTGCCACTCACGAACGTGAGGAGTGATCATTATGCCGGTGGGGCGCGCGAGGATGGTGGTGCGATCCCGGGCCTGGTTTTCGAGTTTGTGCAGCCGAGCGTCGGCGCCGGTGGAGTTGCTTTCAGCCTCACTGGCGTTGTTTTGCGCAAGGTTGGCATTGATATTTTGCTCCTCGTAATTGGAGTCATAGAAAAACATGGCCTCGGCGATGCCACGAGCGCTGTTGGCATCATAGCGACCTCGCTGCGCGCGCTGTTTAAGGTCGGTGGCGTCAGCTTTGGCTTGGTTATACTTCTGGATGAAAATCAGGATTTCGGGCGGGAGGTTGGGGATGCAGGCTTCAGAGCGAACGCCTTCGACTTCAATTTGGATGCTGTTGGGGAATAGGAGGGGCTTGATGATGCGGATATTTTGGGGCGGGCCGAGGGTGTTTTGGGTGGCGGCATAAGAGGCGGCTTCTTGATTGCCGCGTTCCTGGTGCTCGGCCTTTTCGGAAGCTTGCGCATCAAGATATTTTTGGGCCTTTTGCTGGTTGTAGTGGTAGCGGATTTGGAGTTTGTCGGGAAGGTTAGTGATGGCGACTTTTACCCCGTTGCCTTCCCAGGAAACGACGACGGTGGCAGGTGTTATCGTATCTATAGTGGCGTTGGTGTAGGTGCGGTCTTTGCAACGCAAAATGGGGAAAAAGTTGGTCTGGGCGGTTGCCAATTGGCAACTTAGAATAACAAAAATTGATAATAATAGACGCATAATGAATCTTTCGCTTTGATGGCGATGAATTCAGCATCACCTTCTGGAGTGACACTACGCGATGGACCGGTCTTTTGCTATGGGGTATAACCCTGCCGTGGATTATAGGAGTCGCCATACAGTCCACAGTTAAAGAACTGAATTTTGACAGGATTAACAGGATTTACAGGATGGAAAAGAGAATGTGGCATCACGAATAATCCCTCATTGTTTGTGGGAGATCTCTGTGTGCTGTGCTTCATCCTGTAAATCCTGTCTCAAAGTCTTCCTGTCGTGTTCTTCGACTGCCTGGATGTGGCTCAGGCCGCCACGGCCAAATGGTTTCCGTTTCTCCAGCCATTAAGGAACGTGGAGGCTTCCGTCAATTTTTTCTCCAAGTTCAGCGCTTGGCGGGCGCTCTCGGAGGCGGTTTGTCTGGCTTCGTCGCGCTCCTTCTCGGCGCGTGCCAACAGCGCCTTCAAAGGTTCGATGGTGGCGCGCGTCGTTTTCTCTGACTCCGTCTCCCACCTCGCCTGCGCGGCCATCTGGCGGGCCTCCGCTTGCGCGGTCAACTGGGCGACCAAGTCCTGCTCGCGTTGCCTGGCCGTGAGTTGGGCAGCCTCTTCCTTCTGCTGCGCCTCGAGACTCAAACGAGTCTCCACGGCACGCACCCGCGACTCGGCCTGCAGTTCCCATTCTTCCTCGCGGACGCGCACATTCGAGGACCACTGTTTTTGCAATTCGGTTTCGCGGGCGCCGGCCCTGGCGGCCCATTCCTGTTCGCGCTGCTTATGCTTTGCCTGGAAAGCCAGTTCCTTCTGCTGCAATTCCTGCTTCAAGCGAGTGTCGGCTTCACGTGATTGGGCTTCGAGCTGGCGTTCCAACTCTGACTCCCGGCGGCGCAACTCCTGCTCCGCCTGCGTTTGCACTTCGCTGAGACGAGCCTCCGCTTGCGCCTGCAATTGCTGCTCTCGCTGCTTGAGCCTGATTTGGGCGGCTTCTTCCCGCTGCTGCGCCTCTTGTTTCCAGCGCGCGTCAACCTCAAGGGCGCGGGTTTCGAGCTGACGCTCAAGCTCCGTCTCGCGGCGGCGGGCCTCCTGCTCCATCTTGGTTTCCTGTTCCACCAAGCGGGCGTCAAATCCGAGGGACAATTCCTGCTCACGCTGTTTCAATTGGTGTTCAAAATTTTCTTCACGCTGGCGCAGGGTCTTGGCAAACTCCAATTGCTGGCGGTCAAAGCGCTGCTTCTCTTGACGGATAGCCTTCTCCATGTCACGGGCGGCGTCCTCCTTGTTTTGCGACAACTTGAGGGAAAAGGAATCAGCCTGCTGTTGCAACTGGGCCTCCGCGGCGTCGCGGGCGCGCAAGGCGTCCTTCAAATCATACGCCAGCCTGGCTGATGCTTCCACGGCGGCCAATTCGGCATCGGCGGCCTGGCGGCGGGCCTGAATCACCTGGGTTTTGCAATCCTCGGACACCTCCAACAATTTCTTGTGTTGTGCCTGCATCATGGCCGTGCGCTCCGCCTCGCTGGCCGCGCGCTGGTCGTCCAGTTCCTGACGCATTTGAGTCAGGCGATCAGACCACGCATTCTGGCGCATCTGAATCTGGCGTTCGATCTCTGACTTCTGCAAATCGCGCAGGGCGTCTTTCTCAACGACCGTGCGGTTGAGCGAATCAGCCATGCCGGAAAGTTTGGACACCCATTGGAGTGTCTTGATGTTCGATTGCTCCGCGTACTCTTCTTCAATCCTCTTCAACTGCTCGTTGTGCACGGCAGCGGCGGCGCTCAAGGCCTCGCGGGCGGCTTGGAGTTCCGCTTCCTTCTCAACCAGCGCCTTATCCGCGGCAGCCCGCGCGGCGGCCAGAGCCTTGTCGCGACGAGCGATCTCGCCTGATGCCTCGCTGGCCAGGCGTTCGGCGCGCAAAATCTTTTGACGGCCGGCGCGAGTGTAGAGCCAGTGCAGGCGGCGGCCGAAAAAGCCGAGACGATGAGGGGGACGCTGGCGCTCGGGCTGGAAAATGGTGGAGAAACCGATCTCAACCATCAATGTCGGAAGGAAAGCGACGAGGAATGCCAGCACCGGATAAACCCAGATTCGCACCATGCTGATTTGGTCCGTGTACAAATCGCCGCGTTCCTTGGCGGTGGCTTTAATGGAGACGGGGCGCTGACCCATCAGCAAGCCGCGCACGATTTCCACCGTGGTGGCGATGCGATGCACCTGAGTGTTTTGAATGGCGGTCTCTCGCGTCTCGTAAAAACCTTCCGCCTTCTTGCGGCAGCCATCAATTTCCGCGCGAATCCCGTCAACTTTCTGAGCGGCAACCTCATACTCCTGGTCAATCTGCTTCTCTTCCGCCGTGAACTGTGGGGCCAACGCGGCCTGGGCGGCCAGCAATTCTTCGCGTTTGCGGTCTGTTTCCTCGCGCTTGCTGCTGGAGCGGCCCTCAAATTGCTCGCGCAGCCGATGGGCATCATTCTCCACCTGGGCGACACGGTCGCGGCGCTTGTTATTGACGGTTAACAATTCGGCTTCTTTGGCGCTGATTTGAGCGTCGAGCTCGGCGATCAAAGTTGGTTTGAGAACCGTGTTGGACTCGCGCTCGGGAGGCACGCCGGGATCCGCGGGTTCTTTCATGAACTGACGCTTGACAAAGTTGGCGCTATCGTAGGCGGCCTTTTCCCTTTCATAAGCCGCTTTCTTATTGGCGTAATCGGCCATTTTCGCTTTATAGGCGTTGTCAATGCGGGCCTCCTCGGCGTTCCATTTGGTGGCTCGGCCCACCTCAATTTCGCGGCTGGCGCGCAAATCGGCAATCGCTTTGGTCAGTTCTTCGGCGTCAGCATCAAACTGCTTGATGATGGTGGCCTGGCGGGCTGCCACGTCGGACAATTCTTTCTTCTGATAATCGGTCAGGGAGATGGCGTCCTGGCGCGTCTCTTGATTGCGCTTGAGCGACTCCTCAAGTTCGGCTTGGGCCTTGGCCTTCCTGGCGGCCAACTCGGCCAGCTTGCGGTCGCGGTCGGCTTTCTTCACGCCTACGGCCGCCAACTCGCCATTGAATTGGGTAATTTTGACTTCCTGGTTCATCGCCTGCTTGAGCATCTGGCTTGCGGGGGTCAAGGCCACGCCCATCTCATAGACCGCCATATCCTTAACCAATTGGAACGTCAGCAGGCAAATCAAAGGCAACCCGAGGAAGAGCATCACGCCTTTTTGGAGGCCTTGACGCGAGGCGGTCCAAATGGCCAGCGGCAGCTTGAGCAACTCCACCGCCAGGATGGTCGCGCCGATCGGGCCGATGCCAAAAAAGACGACCCCCATGCCTTGGGGCAGGCAGACCATCTGCTGGTATTTCCATCCGGTCGCCAATATCACGAATTCCGTCACCGTCGCCATGATGAGCAACGGCAGCGTTAAGTACGAAATGCGTTTATTTTTCAGCATCTGCCACGGGGAAAGTCCCACATCCTGCGGGGTTGCGGAGTCGGGAGAACCTTGCGAATTCGCTGAGTTGGAGTTTCTCATAAGTAAACCTTGAATATTCTATTGACCACGAGTCAACGGAACTAGCAGCTTGCGTGCCAGTGGGCCGACACCAGACAATGCTTGCCCTGCGAGAATGACTTGCTACGCGGGGCAGGGTTGAGGAGGAAAGCAAGAGAAGGGACTGTCTTGATGATCGCCCGAATCATTAGCGACATGCTCGGTGGCTCATCAAAAAGGTGGGGTGCGGCGGAGTTTTAAGAAGATACCCACCCTCCCCCCTCAAAACAGCCGTTGCTCCGTTGCAAACGTTGATAATCAAGCACTTAACCCGTTGCATGACCCGTTGCAACCCGTTGGTCAAAGCCGTTGATACGCCAAAGTCGCAAAGGATTAGGGAGATCGCGGAAAAGCGGGGTGGATCACATTTGTGAAAGACAATAATGAGACACGTCAAACTCAGATTCGTCCGGTTTTTATACACCTTTGCCTAATTTAAGATGGGAATGGAAAACGAAGAAACGGAGAGGCGTCAGGAGAACCCCGAAAGCATTCGGGGGAGGAATGGGAAAAGGAGATCGCAAAGTTATGCCACCCCCGATCATTCCTCTGACCATGATTCCCCTGACAAATTTTGTCGAGAATGATTGATTTTGACAGATTGCACCACAATGTTTCCCAGTCCAGGCCGTCGGCCGTATCGAATCAGTCGTTGAAATCCGGACTGCCTTGGGCGCGCATGGCCACGGCCTCGATTACGTTCCAATCTGTAGCGGACTTTTATAGGATTGGCAATTCCAAAGCATTCCCATTGCGGGCGCATCTCACTTTTTAGACAGGGCGCTCTGATTCGCAGCTCCGCTAGGAGCGAAATCTCTGTAGATCAACCACATCCAATGGAAAACTAGCTCCGTAGGAAGCGGCATATCCGGGGCGGAGCCAGGGCAGATGTCGCCTCTACGAGGCTTTGCTCTTTAGAGGAGACGGTGATCTACAAATAGGTCGCGCCTACCGCGCTGCTAAAAAGTGAGATGCGCACTCCCATCGTATCCAATTCAGCCTCGACGAATTCGGAAAGCACGAATCTAGGCATTCTGACGGCGCGCTTTTTTCCGCTGCCGCAAACGCGCAAACACTTCTTCACCGTCCACGCCTTTACCCACGTCCAGCGATTCCGCCGCTTGCAGCAGTTTTGCCTCAAGCTCCGGCAACGACCCGACAGAAATCCGTTTCAGCAGTTCTTCTTTTTCCAGCAGGCGGAGTCCTTCCCGCAGGACTTCGCTGGCGGTTTGGAAATCGCCGCTGCGGACTTTGCCCTCGACAAATTGCTCCCATTTTTCTCCAAGCGATACGTTCATACTGATGCTCCAGTAAAATAATTCTGTTCTGTTTCCAATATGTCTGAATAACAATAATTGTGCAAGCAGTGTTATTGGCCATCCCCCCCGTAAACTCTATCGTGCGATTTTCCTTGTCAAAGAAACCAACAATCTGCAATCAGGTATGAATGCGTGATAAATTCATTGGAGATTCTTACGACATTGTGAAACGGTTTTGGTGCGAGAGTCTCGGAGCCATTGCGCCGCTCTTTTCTCATCCAAGATTCTTGCCTCCTGAAATTCGCGGACGATATACCGCTGTAACATTGATTCCAGTCCTTGATCTCGAATCGTTGCCTAAGAAACCCTTTGGCATTTTGCTCGATCCGCATACCGGGATTTCGCTGCCTGACGTACCGCAAAAGGGAATGACGATTTCTCACATTTCCTTGCCCAGTTTGGTGAGGATATTCGATGAACTTCGCCCGCAATACATGATCTGTTTCGACCAGAGTTTCCATCGCCAGTCTGGACTCAGCCACGAAAAGCAAAGACTAATGAAAATGAATTCTTTGCGGAAGTCCAGGTTAGCCTCATTCTACTATGTGTCGCACGCATCATTTCTTTTCATCACGGACAGGCAAGAAATACTCGTTTTAATCCGCGATCGTTTAACGTTGCTCGGTATTCCCCCAAGATGCTTTGCCGACTCTCAGTGAAAGTACTGACAGAGCAGTGAAAAATGGTAGCGAATTGTCGCAAATTGTTCTTGATATTCAGAAGGAGAGGCCCCATTTTCCTCGTAGTTGAATCGGTAGAAAACGTCCACGTCCTGCTTTTGGAGCCAACTTTGATTTCAATTCGACTATTTATCACGCTGTCATGTCCACCATCCTCGCCGCCACTGACTTGGTTGTCCGCTACAATGAGCGGACGATCCTGGATGCGGCCACGCTGGGGGTGGAGGAGGGCGACCGCATCGGATTGGTCGGGCGCAATGGCTCCGGGAAGACGACGTTTCTGAGGATTCTCGCGGGGCTGCAAACACCGGACAGCGGCGAAGTCACGGCCCGGCGCGATTTGGTGGTGAGTTATCTCTCGCAGGATTTCACGCTGGAGCCGTCGCTGGACGTGCGCGGCAATGTTCGCCGGGGCGCGTGGCGCACGCTGGATTTGATCGCGGCATTCGAGGCGCTGCCTGTGGCGTCCGGGCGGCACGAGGAACTGGAACACCGCATTCAATCGCTCGATGGCTGGACGCTGGATCAACGGGTCGAAGCGGCCATGTCGCATCTGAGTTGCCCGCCGGGCGACCGGCAGATTGATTCCCTTTCCGGCGGCGAACAGCGGCGCGTGGCGCTGGCCCGTGCGATTGTGTCGCAGCCCGATCTGCTCATCCTGGACGAGCCGACAAACCACCTTGACCCGGAGTCCATCGAATGGGTGGCCGGGTTTCTGGAAAATTTTCGCGGCGCGTTTCTGGTCGTCACGCATGACCGCTATTTCCTGGACCGCGTAGTCAAGCGAATCGTGGAGTTGTGCGATGGAAAGTTTTTCGGGCACGCCGGCAATTACACGGATTACCTGCTGGACAAGGCCGAGCGTCAGGCGGCCGACGCGAGCATCGAGCACAAGCGCCAGATGTTTCTCAAGAAGGAACTGGCCTGGGTGCGCCAGGGGCCGCGCGCGCAACGCAGCAAACAGAAGAACCGCTTCGAGCGTTACTATGACACCGCCGCGCAGGACGCGACGCCTATCGAGGAGGACATGGAACTGGTCATTCCGCCGCCGCCGCCGCTGGGCAACCGGGTGCTGGAATTGACGAACCTGGGAATGGAATTGGGCGGACGCGGGCTGTTCCACGGATTCAACTTCGAGTTTGAAAACGGGCGGCGCATTGGCATCTGCGGGCGCAACGGCCTTGGCAAGACGACCTTGCTCAAACTGATCACGGGCCAGCTCGCGCCGACGGAAGGCACGGTGAAGGCCGGCCAGCTCACAAAATTCAATTATGTGGACCAGGCGCGCTTGCAGTTGAACGACGAATGCACCGTTCTCGATGAGGCGGCCGACGGCACGGAGTTCGTGCAGTGGGGCGAGGCCAAAATTTCCTTGCGCAGCTACCTCAAGCGGTTTCTCTTCGCCGACGATCGCATCCTCACGCAGGTGAAATATCTATCCGGCGGCGAGCGCAGCCGTCTCCTGCTGGCGCGCATTCTGAAGTGCGGCGGCAACTTTCTCATTCTGGACGAGCCGACGAACGATCTGGATCTCCCGACCTTGCGCGTGCTGGAAGAGGCGTTGCGAGCGTTCCCCGGCGTCGTGTGCGTCGTCAGCCACGACCGTTATTTCCTCAATCGTGTTTGCACGGACATCCTGGCGTTCGAGGGCGACGGCACAATTCTGCACAGCGCCGGCGACTACGATTATTACCTCGAGAAAAAGCGAAACGCGGCGCAAGCCTCCGCGCGCGGGACGACCGAATCGACGCCGAAGAAAACAGCGGTGATGCCGTCCGCCGCGCCCAAGCCGGCGAAACCCGGCAAATTCTCTTTCAAGGATACGCGTGAATTGGAAGGCATCGAGCCGAAAATTCTCGCCTTGGAGCAGGAGATTGCGCGGATTGAAGGATTATTTGCGTCGCCGGATTTTCATCGCACGCATGCGCTGCAAACCAATGAATTGCTGGCGGAACTGGCCGCCGCCAAGGAAAAGCTGCCGCGGCTTTACGCCCGTTGGGAGGAACTGGAGGCGCTCAAGGCGGCCTCCGCAAAGTGAATTGCGTCCGGGAGTAAGCGTCTTCGCCAGGCGCATTGGCCTAAGCCGCATCCTTGCAGTCGAAGAACACGACAGGAAGATTTTGAGACAGGATTAACAGGATTTACAGGATGAATTACAGCACAGGGATCTCTCCCCAAACGGCGATGGATTATTCGTGGTGCCACATCCTCGTTTCCATCCTGTAAATCCTGTTAATCCTGTCAAAATTCCGTTCTTTAACTGCATCGTTCCGGCTAAGATGGTTAGCGGCGGCGGTTGGGTTGAGTGTCGAACATTCACATTCTTCCTTTGAATTTCGGATTTGGATGTGTGATATTGTGTTTTACGGCGATGACTTCCTCGAACCTAAACAAATTGGACACTCCGCGGAGCGTCAGGAAGCGAGGCGAGTCGAAACGCGCCGAGATTAAGCCCCATTTCGCGTAGTCAATTGAACACGATACATTACGTTGTGTCATAAAAGTTTGGCGCCATGGTAACTTCATCCACTAGTCGCGATCGAGGTTGGCTCTGGCTCGCACTATGCTGCATGGTGTTCGTCGCGAGCCTCGTCACGCTATGGGCTATGTCACGCTCTCGGACGATTACCGTGACGGTTGGCGCTGATGGGCAAGCTCGTCTTTACGGAGTTCCTTTGGGTCGGGGAGTTGTCCGAAGCGCCGTCTTCTGGACACTGTGCCGAGGCACTAGAGCAGACATTCATGTCGCATTGCCTTATAAAGTCAATATGACAAACACCATTGAAATTTTGCAGGCGATGAACAAAGCTGAGTGGACCAATCGTCACCCGGAGCGGCCAAATCCGTATGAATGATTGTTTGCCGCCTGAATTTTGCAGTGACCGGTGAGAGAAATCGAGTCAAGAATCATTACTGAAAGCCGAGATCGGCGCCATCGTGCAAGACCAAGCCGATTTGTTCGGAGCCGCCGTGACGGCCGTTGTACCAGAGAAGCCAGCGCTGGCCGTCAAGGATGGCGTAGGGCTTGTAGCAGGCGTCATGGTCCCATTGGTTCAGGCCGGGTCGGACAATGGGATTGGCGGGCAATCGCTGCCAATTGGAAAGGCCGTCGCGCGAGCGGGCCAGGCCGATTTGCGCGTGATCCACGTCGCGGAATCCAATATAGAACATCAGATACCAGCCGTCCTGCGGAACGATCTGGCAGGCGGTGACTTTGTATTTTTCCCATTCCGTGCCGGGATCAGATTTGAAGACTGGATTGCCAGCGTGCTTGTCCCAAGTCATCCCGTCTGAACTGGTCGCATAGCCGATCGCATCCGGTTCGTATTGTTCGCCGCCTGAATACCACATGCGGAAAACTTTCGCGCCGGCATCCCAGATGACATCCGGGCACATGACCGCCGCTTTTTCCCAAGGTTTGTCCGGCGAGAGCACAGGGCTTTCGCTCATGCGCGTCCAAACGACGCCGTCCGGGCTGGTGGCGTAGCCAATCCATGAGTGGCCTCTGGCCTGTCCCGTGTACCACAAATGATAGCCGTCGTCGCGTTTGACGACCATCGGACGGTTGATGTCATCCTCCCAATGCGTTTTCTGGCGCGGGCCGAGCACGATTCGGGGCGGCTGGCTCCAGTGGATGCCATCCTGGCTCTCCACCAGCGCGATGCTTTGTTTGGGCCGCCAGGACATCCACATGCGAAACAGATCGCCCTCCTTGAGCACCGAGATGTCGAAACAGGTGCCCAGATCGCCGCCCAGGACCGGATTGTTTGTGTACTTGACCCAACCTGCGGTGGTTTCCTGCCCGGATGGCGACGGCGAAGGATCAGCGGCTGGCGCCATCGAGGGGAACAGCAAAGCCAGAAACATCAGGAAAGCGGTTGGCATGGATTTCATCGAGTTGGTTTCTGGTGGATCAGAGTTTTGGGAGCGGTCCAGTTAGAGGCGCAAGAGTGGCCGACGCGGCAATCTCTTTTCCATCGGCCAGCACACGCAGGCCCCCGCCCCGTCCGTAATGCCCGCCAGTCTTGTCATAAATTATGGACAAAATGTGTCCATGATAGAGGACGTTGTCGAGACAGAAATAGTCCCATGATCCTTCCGGCACGAGCGGATTTACTTCCACCGTGTCATCCTTTCGTGGCCGCAAACCAACCAGGCCGGTGATGATGAGGTCGCAGTACGTGGAATGATTGTAATCCTTCCCGCGCTCGCGGATGCCGCCGCCCTGCGATTTGAGGATGGTCCTGGCCATCCAGTCGCCGGTCAACGGATTCAGGTCTTCGTCAATCCACGGGACAATGGTGCCGTCGTCACGCTTGAGGTGTTGGGACTTGGCATAAATCTCAAGGAGCGCGACATAATCGCTTTTGGTGATGACATTTTGCCTGTAGTTGTCAAGCAAATTGGCCAAGGCCGTCAGCGTGACTGAAGTGGAATAAGGCCAGCTCGGGCCGTTCCACTGGCACTCGTGGCCGCGGTAGGCCAGCTTGAACTGCGGGCTTCGCCGTTCCGCGGTGGTCGGTCCGAACGGAGCGAAGAAACCATTGGTGTCCATGAGTTGTTTCCAGGCGGCCTCGAAACCGGGATCGGGCAGGTTTGCATACCACGGCGTGTAGCCGATCAATTCGCGTCCAACCGACAACCTCGCGTTTGGTCTGTCTGGCAGGAGTTTGAAGAATTGTGCGTCCTTGTCCCACAACTGATCCTGCACGAGTCGCTTGATCTTCGCGGCCTTGGCGCGGAATTCCGCCGCCGTGTCATTCCTGCCCAGAAGTTCAGCGATGTTTGCGATGGCCCGCGCATCGGCAAACATATAACTGTTGATGGTGGGGCGATAGCCGCGCTGGCCTGCATTGTCGCCGATGGGCATTTCCATCCCGTCACGGTCGTCAATCTGCCAAAACAGGCCGTTGGTTCCCAAGTGGGTTCGCTCCCATTCATGGTAGTTGACAATGAGATCGGGGAATAATTCCGTTATCTCACGCCGGTCGCCCGTGACGAGGAATCTGTTCCACAAAGAGTCGGCGATCCAGAAGCTGTAGCTACGCACGCTCCCGCCTTTGCGCAGCCAGAAGGCGGCATAATCGTTGAGGTATTGAGGGTCATGCAACCATCGCCCCTCGTAAAAGTGAAGGGCCGCCGCGCAGTTGATGGAATTGTCCTTGCCGGCCCACGGAACGTCCGGCAGGAATTCCGTCACAATGAACCCGTCGGGCGTCTGCCGGATGTGCTTGCGATAAGTCCACCAGCGGAAGTAGTAAATTTCCTCCAGCGTTTTATCCGGGCATTCGAACAACGGGATGTTTTCCCGCAGAAACGGCCACACGCCGGCGTTCCTGATGGCTTCCGCGTATAACTCCTCGTCGCCGGCGTTGAAAGCGTCCACATAATGCTTGAAATCTCCGGCGCGAAGAACAGGCTCGGCCACCGCCGCGCCGTTGAGCAACAACCCGCAGAAGCAGCCGGTCGCGACGACAGCAGCGGTCTTGAAAAACATGGTTGAGTTTGAATTCACCTGATATTTACCTGGCTGGTCTTTTGCTCAGGCCACAGCGCACCGACGAGGAGCGCCATGACGATTCCCGTGGAAAACTCGACGAATCGGTGGAGCGCCCTATACCAAGCCTGGTTGGCAGACCCTGCAAGCAAAACAATGACGAGGGCGACCGTGGCAAAGTGGTTTGCGCGGCGGTCGAGCCGGAGAGTTGCCGACAACAAGCCCATGCCCAACACGCCGAGTGCGAAGATAATCACCCCCGGCCCAATATATGTCGCCAGCAAGGCGCCGACGCAGACCCCCAAGGCCGTCCCTGCCAGGAGAAGCCAGGAGGTGGCCAACAAAGCCGTGGATTCCGATTGCACCACAATCAAGGCTGCGACCGGCGCCCAATAGACTTCCGGTAATCCCAAAACTTTGGCCGCGACCAATGCCAGCGCCGAGGCCATCATCATCCTGGCCGGATGCGCGAGACTTTTCTTCAACGATGGAAGTGGTTGGATCTTCATACATTTTAATCCTGAGTTCTCGAAACCCTGTCGCGTGGAATTTCGTGGAAGCTGGCAGTTTGTCAATCTTGCTTGCGAATTAGCATCTCCTTGGAAGAGGAAGCGCTGCTGTTGTCCGTTGAAATTCATTGAATAAATTCCATCTTATTTTCGTTGAACAAAGAGTGGATCGGTCTTGTCTGATTTAACAAGTGAGGATACGAGAATGAAAGTGGCACGAGAAAATTCTGTGGATTCCAAGGAAACGCATGCGGTCAACGTTCTTCTGGCTTATGACAACCCTCGCACTTGCGCTGCGTCGCTGCGGATGCTGGAGCGAATCTCAAAGCGCTTGCACGACAAGAAGCTTTTCAACGTGAACGCCTTCAAGTTTGGCCTGCTGGAACAGATGGATCCACTCAAGTGGACCGCCGCCGGCGCGGAGGCCGTCGAGTTGGCGATGGTGGCATTTGGCGAGGAGGGCGTCCCTGGCGCCGGCCTTCTGCGCTGGCTGGAAAATTGGGCCAGGAGCCACGCTGGCAAGAACGCCGGGCTGGGTCTGCTGCCCATGGGGCCGCACACAGGGGAATCCGTCCGCCGCGCCGTTCGGACCATAAGGGGGATTGCGGCGCGCCACGGGTTGGGCTTCATTTACGACTCGGAATCTCCGTGTCCTGAACCGTGTTAACAGCGTCAATTGGCCAAAGTGCCCACGGGCAGGCTGGATAGTTCCACTTTCGGATTAGTTTGCGCGAAATAGCCCGCCGACCAGTCGTTGGCGAAGAGAATCACCGGGTTCCGGCCCATGTCGTAGGCCAGACGCGCGCCCGTCGGCATGGAGAGCGAGTCCAAATCGGGTTCTGTCAACCCCGCCCCCAGCCAGCGCACGACTGTCCACGGGGCCGGCTCCAAACGCGAAACCGCGCCGTATTCGCTTTCCAACCGGTACTGCACCACTTCAAATTGCAACGGTCCGACGGCGGCCAGCAACGGCGCCTTGATAGAGGCGTCGCGCAGTTGGAGCACCTGGATGACGCCTTCCTGCAACAGTTGGTCCAAGCCGGTGCGAAATTGCTTGAATTTGGCGGTGTTGGGATTGTGCAGCCAGGAAAAAGCCTCCGGCGTGAACCGCGGAATTTCCTTGTACACTATGTTTTGGTCGGTCGTCAGCGTGTCGCCGATGCCGAAGTCGGCGTGGCCCACCAGACCAATGATGTCGCCGGGCCACGCTTCGTTGATGACTTCCCGCTCGTTGCCGAAAAGTTTGTGCGAACTGGAGAGGCGGACTTTTTTTCCGGTGCGCGGATGCAGCACGGCCATGTCGCGCTCGAATTTTCCCGAACAAACGCGCACGAAGGCAATGCGGTCGCGATGCCTGGGGTCCATGTTGGCCTGGATTTTGAAAATGAAGCCGGAAAATTCCGGGCGCCCGGGCGCAATTTCCACGCCCGCGATCACGCGCGGCCTGGGCGGCGGCGCGTGCGCCAGGAAATGGTCGAGCAACAACTGCACGCCGAAATTATTCAGGCCGCTGCCGAAGAAGACGGGTGTGATTTCTCCCGCCAGCACCGCCTCGGCGGAAAGTGATTCGCCGGCTCCGTCCAACATGGCCAATTCCTCGGAGACTTTGGCGAAAGTCTCGGCGGACAAACGCTCTCGGATGAGCGGATCGTCAAAAGCTCCGACGGAAACGGGAGCGCGATGTTTTCCGCCGATCGTCTTTTCAAAAAGATGCACTAACCGGCCAGGACGGTCGAAGACGCCCTGGAACTCAAAACCGGTGCCAATCGGCCAATTGACGGGGAAAGCCCCGATGCCCAGGACGCGCTCCAGTTCATCCAACAAGGAGAGCGGAGAGCGCATGGGCCGGTCGCACTTGTTGATGAAGGTGAAGATGGGCACGCCGCGCCGCCTGCACACCTCGAAAAGTTTGAGCGTCTGGCTTTCGATGCCCTTGCCCGCGTCAATGACCATCACCACCGAATCCACGGCGGTCAGCACGCGGTAAGTGTCCTCGGAAAAATCCTTGTGGCCGGGAGTGTCAAGCAGATTGATGCGGCAGCCGGCGTAATCGAATTGCAGCACGGTGGAGCTGATGGAGATGCCGCGTTTGCGCTCCAGTTCCATCCAGTCGGAGCTGGTGGCGCGCTGATGCTTGCGGGCGGTGACCGAGCCGGCCAATTGGACGGCGCCGCCGTAAAGCAGGAGCTTTTCGGTCAGTGTCGTCTTGCCGGCGTCCGGGTGCGAAATAATGGCGAACGTGCGGCGTTTCTGGATTTCATCGTCAATCTCCACAGGAACGAGGAAGGTAGCACGGATTGGCGGAAGGGCAAGCGGCGGGAAAACTGGCAGGTCACTGGAAGTGTGCCACCGCGAATTCTGCCAAGCACGAAAGCAAGGGCCACAAGAAGATGATGGCGATCGCTACAATGCCGAGGCGGACCAACTCCTCTTGACCAACGTCATCCATCGTTTTGAACCACTGCCGTTCGACCTCTCGCAATCCGTGCTCTAAACCATCTGTAAATTGTTTCAAATGATTCATTCCTTGGTCTAGCGGATCATTCTTCCCGCTTTCTCGCCGTCCACCTGGCATGATTTCCAAATTCTGAACTTTCCAGCCCGATCTTCGCGGCGGGCGGCCCGCAATTCGGCGATGACTTTTGGATTCTGGGCCGTCAACCAATCCTGAAGCTCATCGAGCGTTTCCACCGAGGAAAGCACGGAGGTCGGAATTTCAACGGTTTCCGTTTTCATGCGTAAACCATACCACATTATTACTCCGCGCGTAAACTACGAAAGCGATCATGGCTTGGGCACATGCGCCTCTGCCCAAAACTGTTCTTGCGAGAGGGCGCCTGATGGATCCCGTTCATAATCCGCCCATCGCCTTTCCAGTTCCAGGCGATGCGCTACTGGCGGCGGCAGCGACCCTGGGTTGCGAACCGAGGCGGCCAATTGATCGGCCAATTCCAATCGTTCAAGATCAGTTAATTGCTCGAAATTCGGAATGTCCTTCACGTTCATGTAATTAGTTTAGCAAGTGATTCTGCATCTGTCCAATCTGGCCGATCTCATTATTTCTCCACGTTCAATCGTCATATTCGTTCAAGGCTTCCCAAGCTTTCATGTCGCGATTGACTTTGCCAAGAGTATTGGCCTTTTGGGCGGCGCGTTCAAGGGCATTGCCTTGGTTTCGCAATCTTCTGGACATCAGATCCGCCACAAATTTTGAACGTTCACCGCTCGGAACGTGAGACCGCAGCCGCTGCACAAGAGGAGGTGGAAGTTCAAAGGTAACTTTCATACATGGAATGCACCATACACCATACGACACGAGCGTCAATCCGCTTGAATCATTCTTCCCGCCTTTTCGGCGAGAAGGTGTGCGTTGAAACGCCGTAATAGACTTCGGCCGCCTCCATGATCGTCTCCGAAAGGGTCGGATGCGGATGAACCGATTCGGCCAGGTCGCGCACGGTCGCGCCCATCTCGATGGCCAGCACTCCTTCGGCGATCAACTCCCCTGCCCCATGCCCGACCAAGCCGACACCCACCACGCGCTCGGTGGCCACATCAATAATGAGCTTGGTCAGGCCATCGGGGCGGTCGAACGTGAGAGCGCGACCCGACGCGCCCCACGGGAACTTGGCCACTTCGATCTCCATACCCTTGGCGCGGGCCTCGGCTTCGGTCACGCCGCACCAGGCCAATTCCGGATCGGTAAAAACGACGGCCGGAATAATGACTCCGGCGGAGGTGCTCGGTTCGCCGACAATGGTCTCGACGGCCACGCGCGCTTCTTTGCTCGCTTTGTGCGCCAGCAACACGCCTCCGGCAATGTCGCCGATGGCCAGCAAGGCGGGATCGGCCGTTTCCTGTTTATCGTTGATTTTGATGAAGCCGCGTTCGTCCTGCTCAACCTTGGTGTTCTCCAGGCCGAGATCGTGAAAGCGCGGCACCCGCCCGACGGACACGAGCACGCGGTCGAAAAGTTCCTCCTTCTCGACTTTGTCCGGCCCCTCGGTGACGACGCGGATTTTTTTGGCCTTGGTGGACATTTGCATGACCTTGGTGTTGAAACGGAGTTCGCGGAAATTCTTCTGCGCGTATTGCAAGACCGGACGAACCAGGTCCGCATCCGCGCCGGACAGAATGCCGGCCAGGGCCTCCACGACGACCACTTTGCTGCCGAGGTTGGCATAGACGCTGCCCAATTCCATGCCGATGTAGCCGCCGCCGACAACGAGCAAGTCTTCAGGAATGTCCTCCACTTCCAGGGCCTCGGTCGAAGTCATGATGCGCGGGTTGCCGAGATCGAAGACCTTGGGCAGCGCGGCCTTGGAGCCTACGGCGATGATGGCCTTGTCATAAGTGACGAATTGCTGGCCCTCCGCCGTTTCCACGCGCAACGATTGCGAGCCTTCAAAATAACCGCGGCCAATCAGGACCTGCACGCCTCGTTTCTTGGCCAGGAAACCGACGCCGCCGGCCAGTTTGTCCACAATGGAATTCTTCCACGCGCGCAATTTGTCCAAATCAATTTGCGGCGGCCCAAAGGTGATGCCGCGATGGGCCGACTCGCGCGCCTCAAAAATCATCTTGGAGGCGTGCAGCAGCGCCTTGGACGGGATGCAGCCGCAATTGAGACAAACGCCGCCCAGTTTTTTTTCCTGTTCCACCAGCAGGACCTTCTTGCCCAAATCGGCGGCGTAGAAGGCGGCGGCATAACCGCCGGGGCCTGCGCCCAGCACCACAATTTCAGTATGAATCGGATCCACAGTTAAATTCAGTTTTCCAATTAAATGAGTTGTTTCTCGTCAAAGTTTTCGAACCCTTTCACCAGGTCCAGCATGAAGCGGACGGCGGCGCCGCCATCAATGACGCGGTGATCGTAAGACAGGGCCATGGGCAGCATCAGGCGCGGCTCGATTTTTCCATCGCGCACCACGGCCTTCAGCGCTCCCCGGCCCAGGCCCAGGATGGCCGTTTCCGGGCGGTTGACGATGGGTGTGAAATGGCCCCCGCCGATGCCGCCCTGGTTGGAAATGGTAAAGGTGCCGCCTTGCAGTTCTTCCAGCGAGATTTTGCGGTCGCGGGTTTTGGTGGCGATCTCGTTCATCTCCGTCGAGAGAGTGAGCAGGTCCTTTTTGTCCACGTCTCGCAGGACGGGCACAATCAATCCTTGCTCGGTGTCCACGGCCAAACCGATATGGATGTACTCCTTATATATGACGTCGCCGGCCACTTCATCCAGGCTGGTGTTGAAGACGGGATGCTGGCGCAACGCATCGGCCACAATCTTCAAGGCGAAGGAGGTGAGGGTCAAACGGGCGCCCTTCTTCTCGAAAATTTCGGCGTGCTTCTTGCGCAATTCATTGAGCGCCGTGATGTCGGCCTCGTCAAATTGCGTGACGCGCGGGGCCGCCCGCCAGCTCTCGCTCAATTGCGCGGCGATGGCCTTGCGCAAGGATGTCATCGGACGCTTTGTCACTGCGCCCCACTTGGCAAAATCAATGCGCGGGGGCGGCGGCTTGGACGGGACGGCCAGCGCGTCCGTTCGGGCTTGGGCCTGCGAGGCCAAATGTTGCAAACGCTGGATGTAGGCCCGCACATCGTCCATGACGATTCTGCCGCCGTTTTCGCTGCCGTGAATGCGCCGCAAATCAATGCCCAATTCGCGCGCCAATCGGCGAATGGTGGGCGAAGCGGCGGGCGTTGGAGCGTCGGGAGCGGGTTCCTCATCCACCCAAGTCCCGGCCTTTGGTTCGTTTTCCGACGGAGGCTGCGCCGCGACAGGGCGCTCCGGACGCGCGGCTGGCGCCGACGGGGCCGGTTTGGCGGGCGCAGCCGCGCTCTCTTCCAATGAAAGAATCACCTGGCCCACGGAAATTTTGTCGCCGATGGAAACCATGATTTTGGCCACCTTGCCTGCGGTGTGAGAAGGCACGGGAGCGACTGCTTTGCCTGTTTCCAACTCGATAATCCCCTGCCCTTTGGCGATTTGATCGCCTGCACGAACCAAGATGCCGACCACACTGCCCGAATCCACCCCTTCGCCCAACGGAGGTAATTTTAGATCCATAGAATTCGATTAAAACGCAACGATTTGAGCAAAGCCTTTTTCGGGATTGATCTTCAAGTCTTTAATGGCCTGGGCCGCAACTTTGCGATCTATCTCTCCTCTCTGCGCGAGCGAAGAAAGCGTCGCGACAACCACACATTCGGCGTCAATTTCAAAGAACCGCCGCAATCGCGCCCGCGTGTCACTGCGGCCAAAACCGTCGGTGCCCAACGTGGTCAAACCGCCGGGGACCCACTTGGCGATTTGATCGGGCACCATTTTCATGTAATCGGAGACGGCGATGAAAGGGCCGGTTTCCTTTTCCAGGATTTTTTGGACGTGCGGCTTTTTCGGCGGCTCGGCCGGATGGAGCAAGTTCCAGCGTTCGGCAAGCAGGGCCTCGTTGCGCAGATTCTTATAGCTGGTGGCGCTCCAAACGTCAGCGGAGACATCGTAACGTTCCGCCAGAATTTCCCGCGCGCGCAAGGCCGACTGGATGATGCTGCCGCTGCCGAAAATGTGCGCCTTGTGTTTCAGCCCCTCTGGTCCGGCCCGGAATTTGTAGAGTCCCTTGATGATCCCCTCCTCCGCCCCGGCGGGCATGGGCGGCATCCGGTAGTCCTCGTTGTAGAGGCAAAGGTAATAGAAAATCTCCTCGCCTTCTTCAAACATCCGCCGCATTCCATCGCTGATAATGACCGCGATTTCGTAAGCGAACGCAGGATCATACACGTAAAGTGTGGGGACGGCGCTGGCCATCAGCGGGCTGTGTCCATCCGCATGCTGCAATCCTTCGCCGTTGAGAGTCGTGCGGCCGGAAGTCGCGCCCAGGAGGAATCCCTTTGCCTTGCTGTCGCCTGCAAGCCAGAATTCATCGCCCACGCGCTGCGGACCAAACATCGAGTAGTAAATGTAGAAAGGAATCAGGTTGACCCCGTAATTGGCATACGCCGTTCCGGCGGCCACGAAGGAAGCCATGGATCCCGCTTCCGTGATGCCCTCCTCCAAAAGCTGGCCGTCCTTGGCTTCGCGATAATAACTATTCCATTTCTTGTCCACCGGTTCGTACAATTGCCCTTTGGAGGAATAAATGCCGATCTCGGTAAATAATCCGTCAATGCCGAACGTTCTGGCCTCGTCCGGGATGATGGGGACGACCTTCGGCCCGATGGTCCGGTCACGCAACAGACTGGACAAAAGGCGGACAAAACTTTTGGTGGTGGAAGCCGGGGCCGTGCCGGAGCCTTTGGCAAATTCGGCAAAGGCGTCCATCCGCGGCGTGCGCAGTGGTTCGGCGGCGACCACGCGCTTGGGCACGAATCCGCCCAATTCCTTGCGGCGTTGCAGCAGGTACTGCGTTTCAGGCGAGTCTTTGGGCGGCCGGTAAAACGGCGTTTCCACGACGTCTTCCTCGCGGATGGGAACGTCAAAGCGGGCGCGGAATTCGCGCAGCTCCTTTTCGTTCATCTTTTTCTGTTGATGGGAGATGTTGCGGCCTTCGCCGGCTTCGCCCAAGCCGTAACCTTTGACGGTCTTGGCCAGAATGACCGTTGGGCCGCCTCGATGATCCACCGCGGCCTTATAGGCGGCATAGACCTTGCGCGGATCATGGCCGCCCCGCACCAAACGCGTCAATTGATCGTCGCTCAAATGATCCACCAGGCGGCGCAACTCCGGGTATTTGCCGAAAAAATGGTTGCGGATGTAACTGCCGGTTTGGACGGTGTATTCTTGAAAGTCGCCATCCACGGCCTCGCCCATGCGCCTGATGAGCAGGCCGGAAGTGTCCGCCGCCAGCAACTCGTCCCACTCGGAGCCCCAGATGACCTTGATGACGTTCCAGCCCGCGCCGCGGAAAATGCCCTCCAATTCCTGGATGATCTTGCCGTTGCCGCGCACCGGGCCGTCGAGCCGCTGTAAATTGCAGTTGACCACCCAGATGAGGTTGTCCAGGCTCTCCCGCGCCGCCAGCGTGATCGAACCCAGCGTCTCCGGTTCGTCCGTTTCGCCGTCGCCTACGAAGGCCCAGACGCGGGGTTCCTCGGTGAAGTTGAGGAAGCCGCGCGCATGCAAGTAACGCATGAAACGGGCCTGATAAATGGACATCAGCGGCCCAAGGCCCATGGAAACCGTGGGGAACTGCCAAAAGTCCGGCATCAAATACGGATGAGGATAGGAGGAAAGTCCGCCGCCTTCGGCCAATTCGGTGCGGAAATTGTGGAGATGCCCCTCGTCCAGGCGGTATTCCAGGAAGGCGCGCGCGTAATTGCCCGGCGTGGTGTGGCCCTGAAAATAAATCAAGTCCGCCAGCCGTCCGTCGTCGCCGCCACGGAAGAAGTGGTTGTAAGCCACCTCGTAAAGCGTCGCCATCGAAGCATAGCTGGAAATATGGCCGCCGACCCCTGAGTCGTTGTGATTGGCGTTGACCACCATGGCCATGGCGTTCCAACGCGCCAGGCTCTTGATGCGGCGTTCGATCTCCCGATTGCCCGGATACACTGGCTCCTGTTCCACCGGAATCGTGTTGATATAGGGCGTGCTCACTGGAATCGGGACCTCCAGCCCATCGGCGCGAAGACGTTCCGCCAGGCTGCCCAGGAGCAAGCTGGCTTTCTCACGTCCTTGCGACTTAAGCATCACCTCGACCACGTCTTGCAGGGACTTGAGCCAGTCCAGCGGCGCGGCGGGCGGCGGCGCCGTTGGTGTTGGCGTTGGCGCGGCGGCTTGGGCCGGCGCGGAGGTAGTTTTGTTCAGATTTCTTGTCTTTACCGCTTCCATGTCAGGCCAATCAAAAAACCAAGTTCAAAGTTCAAAGTTCAAAGTCTGCAACTGAAACTGAACCCAAATTCAAAAAGTCACTGTAAGGCACAAAACCATCGGTGACAAATGAAATGGTTACGGCAGGCCCGTGGAACTGGCTTGCCACAGCCGCCGGCAATGAGCTATATGTCATTTATGAGTTCCGTTGCCGAGATCGAAAAGGCCATCGCCAAGCTTCCGCCCGGGGAGTTTGTCCAGTTGGAGCGTTGGTTCGACGCTGAAAGGAACCGCAAGTGGGATCATCAGATCGAGGAGGATGCCCAAAGCGGCAAATTGCGCGAATTGTACCAACGGCTTCAATCGGAAAACCAAGGCCAACCCAACGTACCGCTTGATGAATTCCTCGACAACGAAATGCATTTGATCAAGTGATGGAGGAAGGAGCCGCCGGTATGAATCACGCTTCCGGCGACAATTCTTGCTTCCCTATCCTTCGGTGCCAAAATGACCCTACATCGTGAACAGTAAAATGATTTTGTTTCTGTCGGGGCTGGCCCTCATTGCGTCCACCTCCGCCTTCGCGGGCACACCGCCACCCGCTCCCTACGGCCCTGTGCCTAGTGCGCGACAGCTTGAGTGGCAGAACATGGAATTCGTCGGCTTTGCGCATTTCACCGTTGATACCTTTACCGGCAAGGAATGGGGCTACGGCGATGAGAGCGAGGACGTGTTCAATCCCACCGCCTTCGATGCCGCTCAGATCGCGGGGGTCGCCCGGCAGGCGGGCATGAAGGAATTGATCCTCACCTGCAAGCATCATGACGGATTCTGCCTCTGGCCGTCCAAGTTCACCGATCACTCTGTCAAACACAGCTCCTGGCGCGGCGGCCGTGGGGACGTGGTAAAGGAAATCTCGCAGGCTTGCCGCAAAGTGGGTTTGAAATTCGGCGTTTACCTTTCGCCTTGGGACCGCAACTCCCCCATCTACGGAAGCCCGGCGTACATTACCTATTACCGCAATCAACTGACCGAATTGCTCACCGGGTACGGCCCGATTTCCGAAGTCTGGTTCGACGGCGCCAACGGCGGCGACGGCTATTACGGCGGCACTCGCGAAACCCGCCACATTGATAACAAAACCTATTACGATTGGCCCGGCACCATTGCGCTGGTCCGCCGATTGCAGCCGATGGCTTGCATGTTCAGCGACGCCGGCCCGGACATTCGCTGGGTCGGCAACGAGGGGGGCATCGCCGGGGACCCGTGCTGGGACACGATTACCCTCCGCGACTTCCGCCCCGGCAGCGCCGACGGCAATATCCTGAATCACGGCGACCGGACCGGCGCCGATTGGTGCCCGGCCGAATGCGACGTTTCCATCCGTCCCGGCTGGTTTTATCACCCCAACGAAAACAACGAAGTGAAATCCCCCCAGAAATTGCTCGACCTCTATTTTCAATCCGTCGGCCGCGGAGCGACCTTGCTCCTGAACGTTCCGCCGGATCAGCGCGGCCAAATCCACGAGCCCGACGTGGCCTCGCTCCAGGAATTCGCCCGCCGGCGCGACGCCATCTTCGCCAACGATCTGGCCCGGCACGCCCGCGTCACCGCTTCCAATGTCCGCGGCCAAGCCCGCCGCTATCGAGCGGAAAATGTCTTGGATGGAAAGCGCGACACGTATTGGGCAACCGACGACGGCGTGACCAACGCGGACATTGTATTGGAATTCCCGCAACCGGTGACCTTCAACGTCGCGCGCGTCCGTGAATTCCTGCCATTGGGCCAGCGCGTGGCGGGATATGTGTTGGAGCGATGGCAGGATGGCCAATGGGAGGAGTTTGCCAGCGGCGCGAGCATCGGCAACTGCCGCCTGGTGCGCGGCGCGGACATGACCACGAGCAAAGTGCGTCTGCGCATCACCAAGGCCCCCGTCTGCCCCGCCATTTCGGAGATCGGTTTGTTTTTCGAGACGAAGGATTGAGCTTGACTCGGTTTGACTCGGTTTGACTCGGTTTGACTCGGTTTCTCCGCCACGGTTCAAAAAAAGAGTGGAATTAACCGGAATTATCATGGAAATCAACGACTTGCGTGAGCTTGACCGGGGCTGCGCCGTCTGCGGCGCGCGTTGGGGAGAAACGCCCACTGAGCCTGAAGCAGGGGGCCTGGGAGCGTGGGCAAATTTAGCCAAATCCGCCTTTGCGGCCCTTTTTCGCAGGATCGGCGCACGGCCCCAATTTTTAGCCGTAATTGGTTATTATTGGCCATATTCACGGGCATGATGGCCCCAATTCAGCTTTTCCCCCTCTCGCCATCCCACTGCAAACTGTCAAAGAACACGCGCCTGAGCGCCTCACATTTTTAATATTACCACGTCATGATGGGAACGCAACCACAAAAGTGACAATTTGTTTCAGTTAAGAAGCTACCCACCGTCCCTCCTCAAAACGGCCGTTGCTCCGTTGCAAACTATTATAATCAAGCACTTAACCCGTTGCAACGCGCTGGTCAAAGCCGTTGATATGGGGAAGTCGCTAAGCCGGAACGATTCAGTTGGATTTGGTAGCGCGACCGTCCCGGTCGCCCTGGTCGGCGTCTCGCCGGCCTGCCGTACGATGATTCTGCCAACACCATTAGGTGCGGGACCGAAGGGCGGGAGGGTTTTCGGCGAGACGCCGAAAACGGCGGTCGAGACGACCGCGCTCCCCAAAGCAATTGCATCGTTCCCGCTAAGGATTGGGGTTTTGAGCCGTGAACGCCGATTCAGCTTGACGAATTCAAAGGGGAAAGTTAAAGTGCTGAATCGAAGGGAAGGGAGATAATTATGCGCCGCTTAAATCCGTTTTACTCGCACCTCACACTAGTTGCGCTCCTTTGGTTTCTTTCGGCAAGAGATTCGGTGGCTACGGACTACACCTTGACGACCCAGACCAATGGATCGGGCGTCGTCAGCCTGAATCCGACGAATGGCCTTTATCCGGCGAACTCGGTCGTTACCGCAACCGCTCTGCCCAACGACGGTTGGTACTTTTCTGGATGGACCGGAGACGAAAGCGGGACCACGAATCCCATCAATATCCTAATGATGAGCAATATCGTCATTACGGCCAACTTCCAGGCGATTCCGACGTATGTGCTCAGCACGTCCACAAACGGGATGGGATCCATTTCACTTGACCCTCCTGGCGGTTCGTACCTCAGCAATTCGGTCGTGACCGCGACCGCATCGCCCGCGATCGGCTGGGTCTTTGCCAACTGGGAAGGATACACGAACGGGATTGCCAATCCTATCGAGATCACCGTGGACAGCAACGAAGCTGTGACGGCCGTTTTCGCGGAGCCTGCCACGATTGTTGCAGGCCCGCAAGATGTGGCGACCGCTATTGGCGGCACTGCGAATTTTAGCGTCCTGGCAGTCGGAACGGCAACGCTATACTATCAATGGTGGTTTAACGGCTCCGAACTGAACGACGCCACCAACACCGCCTTGACAGTGGCCGACGTTGCGTTGTCTCAAGAAGGAATTTACTCGATTACGGTCAGCAATGCGTATGGTGCGTCGAGCAATTCGGCCGTGTTGACCATCACCAACGCAAGCTTGGGAACAAACGTGGTCAGTATGGCCAGTGAGGCGGCGTTGCAGAGCGCGATCAACCTGGGAGGGTTGGTAACTTTTGGCTTTAATGGGGCGATCACAATTACCAACACCATTGACATCACCAACAACGTGGCACTGGATGCGCAGGGCTTTAAAGTGATCATCAGCGGCAACAATTCTGTCCGTCTGTTCAACGTCAGTCCTGGTGTGACGTTCTCAGCCACTAATCTGGTCATGGCGAACGGCAATGATGTTGGATCAAACGGCGCATCCGGTCAAAACGGTCTTCCAGGCCAAGGCGGGGCTATTTTCAACGACGGAGGGACGGTCCTATTGAGTTGCTGCACGCTGACATCCAACTCCGTGATGGGCGGCGTGGGTGGAGCGGGAAATTCTGAGGAACCCGCTAATGGCATCAGCGGTGATGGTCAAGGTGGTGCGATATTTGTCAACGGAGGATCGCTAGTGCTCGATGCGGTCAACATATTCGGCAACTCGGCTGTCGGCGGACCACCGGTCCTAGCGTCGCCCTTCTCAACAGCCATTACCGGTGGGAATGGACTTGGCGGCGCTATTTACATTACCAATGGTTCAGGCCTCATCGCCAACTGCATTGTAGGCAGCAATGTCAGCATTTGTTCGGCGAGCGAAGTCGGAACTGGGGCCTTCGGCGGCGCTCTTTTCCTTGCGTCCGGCTCTGTCACGTTCTCCAACAGCCTTGTCTGCTCAAACGCAGCCATTGGTGGTGACACCCCCCCGAATGATTACTTCGAAGATAACACACCTGGCTCGGCCTATGGAGGAGCCATTGCGGCAAGCTCCGGGACGGCAATCGTTGAGTTCTGCCAAATCTCTTCAAATGCGGCTGCGGGGGGCCAAGCATTCCGCAACTCGGGCACAGGCCAGGCGCAAGGCGGTGGAGTATATTCGAGCGCAATTATTTTTGCCACCAATAGTACGTTCGCAGGAAACCAGGCCCTGTCTGGCAGTGGTTCGAGCGTCAATACGGATGGTCGCGGAGGAGCTTTATATAATTCCGGCTCCGCCGCCATCGCTGGATGCACGTTTAATTCCAACATCGCCATCGGCGGCAGCGCGGGCAATTTTGGAGCGCCATCAGTCACTTATCCAGGAGGTTACGGATTGGGGGGTGGCATCTTCAATATTTCGCAAATTACCATGACGAACTGCACCATGGCTTTGAACCTGGCCCAAGGTGGCGCAGGCGGGTTTAACCAAGGCGTTCCGGGAAGCGGCCTGGGAGGTGGAGTTTGCAATAGCAATGGGATGTTCAGCGCCGTAAATGTTACCATAGCCAGTAATTCTGTTGCAGCGGGTTTGGGGATTGATTACCAAGGTGTCGCCGCAGGGGCTAACGTTGACAATTTAGCTGGCACACACTCTCTCAAGAACTCAATCATTGCATACCCTGGCACAACCAGCAATGCCTCCGGCACGATCAGCGACGCAGGTTTCAATATGAGTTCCGATGGCTCCGCGAACTTTGACAGCGGTTCGAGTTTCAATTTCACCGATCCTCAGTTGGGACCTCTCGGTTATTATGGCGGTCCAACTTTCACCATGTCTCTTTCGAGCAACAGCCCGGCCGTGGGAACGGGCACGGATGCTGGCGCGCCCGGCACAGACCAGCGTGGTTTGCTGCGGCCATCAGGCCTCGTCACAGATATGGGGGCGTACGAGCTTCAGCAAATTGTGTATCAAATCCCGGCTCTAACCGTCACTCTGGCACAACAACTTCTCCAGTTGAATTTTCAAGGTCAATCGAACGCTTCATACTTCCTCCAACGTTCAAGGACACTTACCAATTGGATGGAGTTTGGATTGATTGGCCCGCTGACCAACAATATGCCAGTCAACGTCACCATCGACAACGTCGGTCAATCGAACGAATTCTTCCGCCTCTTTCTTCCATAGCTATCGTCCAAGCCTTTGGATGGGAATTGTCGCGGCCGCCCTCTCATTTTTCTTTCTTGGTTGAATTCCGCGGGGCGGCGGCTATCTTGTCCCTCTTTTACTGAACCGGCATTTATGAAAGTTGTCATTCTCTGCGGCGGCAAGGGCACACGCTTGCGCGAGGAAACCGAATATCGCCCCAAACCGATGGTGCCGATCGGCAATCGGCCCATTCTGTGGCATATCATGAAAATTTATGCCGAGTGCGGCTTCACCGATTTTGTCCTATGCCTCGGCTACAAGGGGGACATGATCAAGGATTTCTTCCGCAATTACCTCTGGCTGACCAGCCACATCACCTTGCGCCTGGGCCGCCAGGCGAACGTGAAATTCCATAACCACCATTCCGAGGAGGATTGGACCGTCACGCTGGCCGAGACCGGCGAGGATACTCTGACCGCCGGACGCATCCGGCGCATCAAACAATTCATCGGCGATGACCCCGAGTTCTTCCTGACTTATGGCGATGGCGTGGGGAACATGGACATTGCGGCGGCCCTGGCTTTTCATCGCCGGCACGGAAAAAGACTGACCGTCACGGCAGTGCGTCCGCCGGGGCGATTTGGCGAGCTGGGCCTCGGCCCGCAGGGGCAAGTGCTCGAATTCAACGAAAAACCCCAGGCCGCCGAGGGGCGCATCAACGGCGGATTCTTCGTGGCCTCCCGCTCGGTTTTCGATTATCTTGGAGAGGATGCGGACCAAATCATGTTCGAGCAGAAGCCGGTGCAAACGATTGCGCGGGAGGGCCAGTTGATGGCCTTCCCGCACGACGGATTCTGGCAGCCGATGGACACCTTTTCGGAATACAGTTTGTTGAATCGCCTCTGGGCGGAGGGCAAAGCGCCCTGGAAGACCTGGAAGACATGACACTTTTCGGCTCCGCATACAACGGCAAGCGGGTCCTGGTCACGGGCCACACCGGCTTCAAAGGCGCCTGGCTCTGCGAGTGGTTGCTGGGCCTGGGCGCGGAAGTCACGGGCCTGAGCCTGCCGCCTCCGACCGAACCGGCGCTCTTTACCGAATTGGGTCTGGCCCGGCGCCTGCGCCACACCTTGGGAGACATTCAGGAGCCGGAAGTGTTGCGGGGGGCGGTGCGGGAAGCCAGGCCGGATTTTGTTTTTCACATGGCCGCCCAACCGCTGGTGCGCGAATCCTACCGCCGCCCGCGCGAAACATTCAGCGTCAACGCCATGGGCACATTGAATTTGCTGGAGGCGCTGCGGGATTGCGCCAGGCCCTGCGCGGCGGTGTTCGTCACCACCGACAAATGCTACGAAAACCGCGAATGGCTTCACGGCTATCGCGAGACCGACGCCTTGGGCGGACGTGATCCTTACAGCGCCAGCAAAGCGGCGGCGGAATTGATCATCGCTTCCTATCGCCATTCCTTTTTCCAGAATCATCCGGTGAAAATCGCCAGCAGCCGGGCCGGCAATGTCATCGGCGGCGGCGATTGGGCGGCAGACAGAATTATTCCCGACTGCGTGCAGGCATTGCAAAAGAACAAACCGATCCTGGTGCGCAACCGGCGCGCGACCCGTCCGTGGCAGCACGTCCTGGAGCCGCTCAGCGGTTATCTCTGGCTGGGGGCGTCGCTGGCCGCGCCCAAATTGCGCCGGTGCGATTTGTCCGGCCTGACCTCCGCCTTTAACTTTGGACCTGATCGCGACTCCAATCGGACGGTTGAAGAGTTGGTCGAGGAAGTCTTGCGCCATTGGCCCGGCCGCTGGCAAGACAAATCGGATCCGCGCGCGCCGCACGAAGCCGGCCTGCTGCAATTGTCCACCGACAAAGCCGCGGCCCTGCTGCGATGGTTCCCGGTCTGGTCCTTTTCCGAAGCGGTGGCCAGGACCATCGAGTGGTATCGCAAAGCAGACGCCTTCAAGCACGCGAAGGAATTTCAAAAACTGACCCGGCGCCAAATCTCCCAATACGTTGACCAGGCGAGCGCCTTGCGGCTTCCCTGGGTCCAGCCGGCGGAGTCACCATGAATTCTCCCGAAGAAATCCGCGCTGAAATCCTGCGGCTGACCCGCGAGTACTCCCGGCTTTCGCACCAAAGCAATCTGCCAGGCTATGGCGCCGCAAGCGCGCGCCCGTTCGTGCCCGGCCAGACGACTGTTCCCTACGCCGGGCGGGTGTTCGATGACGGAGAAGTGGCGGCGGCGGTCGCCTCGACGCTGGATTTTTGGTTGACGCTGGGCAAGGAAGGCGAGGCCTTCGAGGAGGGCCTGGCGGCGTTCCTTGGTGTCAAGAAGAGTGTCCTGTGCAACTCCGGCTCCTCGGCCAATCTGCTGGCCGTTTCCGCCCTGTCCAGCCCCAAGCTCGGCGCCCGCCGCCTCAAACCGGGCGACGAGATCATCACCGTCGCGGCCGGTTTCCCCACCACCATCGCGCCCATCCTGCAAAACGGATTCGTCCCGGTTTTTATTGACAACGATCCGGCGACGCTCAACGGGAAGGTGGAGCAATTGGAGGAGGCCTTTGCGCCCGGTAAAACCAAGGCGGTCATCTTCGCGCACACGCTGGGCAATCCGTTCAATCTCGCGGCCGTGACCGACTTTTGCAAAAAGCACCAACTGTGGCTGATCGAGGACAACTGCGACGCCCTGGGCTGCACTTACGACGGCAAGCTTACGGGAACTTTTGGCGATCTTTCCACGCAATCCTTTTATCCGCCGCATCATTTGACCTTGGGCGAAGGCGGCGCGGTCAACATCGTAGAGAGTCTCAAGTTCAAGGCCATTGTGGAGAGCTTTCGCGATTGGGGCCGCGATTGCTGGTGCGCCAGCGGCATGGACAACACTTGCGGCAAGCGATTCGACTGGCAATTGGGCGAATTGCCCAAAGGCTACGATCACAAATACATTTACTCGCACCTGGGCTACAATCTCAAGCCGCTGGACATCCAGGCCGCCATCGGGCGCGTGCAACTGGAGAAGCTGCCGCAATTCATCCAGGCCCGCATTGACAATTGGGAATACCTGCGGCGCGGCCTGCGCGATTGCGAAAGCCATTTTGATTTCATGCTCCCCACCCACGCCACCGGCTGGTCGCCGGACGGTTTTACCTGGGATGATTCCGGGCATCGCTGTGTTTGCTCGTGGTTCGGATTCATGCTGCGGGTCAAGCCCGGCGGCCCGTTTTCCAAGGTCGCCTTCGCCCGGCATCTTGACAACAATAAAATTGGCAATCGAATGCTTTTTGGCGGCAATTTGCTGCGCCAGCCGGTCATGGTGCAACTCAAGAAGGACCGGCCTGCCGCCTTCCGCCTCGCCGCCAACATGGAAGGAGCCGATAAAATCATGAATGAAGTCGTCTTCATCGGCACTTATCCCGGCCTGACGCGCGCGATGCTTGACTACGTGATTGAAGTCATCCAGAATTTTTGCCGCGCCAAAGGTTGAGCCATGCCGGACAATCCCCTAGCCGAGGATCTCGACCATGTTGTCGAACACATCCGGCATCTGCGCGAGGATTTGCGAGGGGCGCGAATTTTCATCACGGGCGGGACGGGATTCATCGGGTGCTGGCTGTTGGAAAGTTTCGCCTGGGCCAATGAACGGCTGGGCTTGGGCGCGCAAGCGCTGGTCCTGACCCGAGACTTCGAGGCCTTCCAGAAGAAAGCCCCGCATTTGGCCAATCGCGCGGACATCGGCTTTCATATCGGCGACGTGCGGAATTTCGAGTTTCCGGCCGGGCGGTTCTCGCACGTCATCCACGCCGCGACCGAGGCGAGCGAGAAGTTGAACACGGAGAATCCGGCCTTGATGCTGGACACCATCCTGGCCGGCACGGGGCAGGTGCTGAATTTTTCGGCGCAATGCGGGGCGCGTCAATTCCTGTTGACAAGTTCCGGCGCGGTTTATGGCAAACAGCCGGCGGACTTGACGCATATTTCCGAGGATTACATGGGAGGACCCGATGTCTGTCTTCCACGATCCGCTTACGGCGAGGGCAAACGGGTGAGTGAACTGGTCTGCGCCATTCGTGGCAGGAGCTTAGGGATTGAAACCAAGATCGCGCGATGTTTTGCGTTTGTAGGGCCGTATTTGCCGTTGGACACTCATTTTGCCATCGGCAATTTTATTCGTGACGCCATGGCGGGCGGACCGATAATTGTCAACGGCGACGGCACGGCCTATCGCTCCTATCTGTATGCGGCCGACCTGGCGATTTGGTTGTGGTGGATATTCCTGAGAGCGGTGGGCTATCGGCCGTATAACGTGGGATCGCGCAACCAGTTGACCATCGCCGAGGTGGCCGCCGCCGTCAGCCGCGCGCTTCCGGGCAACGTGCCGGTGTCCATTCAAATCAAGGCCGTTCCGGGCCGGCCGCCGCAGAGGTACGTGCCGGACACGTCGCGCGCGGAAGGCGAAATGCCTCTGCAGGAGTGGGTCGGATTGGAGGAGGCCATCCGCCGCACCGCGCGGTGGCACCAGAGAACAAGATAACGTTTGAAATGCGAAACAGGCAGGCATATTCAAGCTTGCCTTGATGAACACACGGATGAAGCGAGTTGCCGATTACATTTTTGACCATCTGGCGGACAGCGGGGCCAGGCATGTATTTGTATTGACAGGCGGAGGCGCGATGTTTCTTAATGACGCCCTCGGCCGCTGTCCCCGACTTCAGTATGTCTGCTGCCATCACGAGCAGGCCTGCGCCATGGCGGCGGAAGCCTACGCCCGCGTTTCCGGCAGAATCGGCGTGTTGAGCGTGACCACGGGACCGGGCGGAATCAATTCGTTGAACGGCGTTTTTGGCGCTTATACCGACTCGATTCCGATGCTGGTCGTTTCCGGGCAGGTCAAATTGGAGACCTGCCTAGCCTCGTATTCTCTGCCAAATTTGCGCCAGTTGGGAGATCAGGAAGTGGACATCGTCCGCATGGCCGGCGCCATCACCAAATATGCCGTGATGGTGCGCGATCCGAAAACCATACGATACCATCTGGAAAAGGCGCTGCATCTGGCGGTCAGCGGCCGGTCAGGCCCTTGCTGGCTGGATATACCGGTGGATGTGCAATCGGCCATGATTGACCCGGCCACGCTGACGGGCTACGACCCGGAAGAGGACGCGGTGCTTTGCGATCGCGCCGCGCTGCCCAACATTTGCCGGGATATTTTGACGCGCATCAAAAACGCGCGTCGTCCGGCAATTCTCGTCGGCACTGGAATCCGGTTGGCCAAGGCGGTGGACATTTTCGAAACCGTGATTAACAAACTAAGGATTCCCGTGCTGACGGCGTGGACGGCGCATGATCTCATGCCCAGCGACAGTCCGTTTTTCTGTGGGAGACCATCCAGTCTTGGAGACCGGCCCGGCAACTTCACCGTGCAGAACGCGGATCTTCTTCTGGTTTTGGGTTGCCGCCTGAATATTCGCCAAGTCAGCTACAATTGGAAAGACTTCGCCCGCAACGCCTATAAAATCCAGGTAGATATTGATCAGGCCGAATTGGACAAACCGACCGTCAAGCCGGATTTGCCCGTCGTGGCGGACGCGAAGGAGTTCCTGGAAGAACTGAATTGCCAGATTGACGCCGCCGGGTTCAATGGCCACGCTCATGCCGAGTGGCTGGCCTTTTCGCACAAACTTGTCAGCAAGTATCCGGTCGTGACGGAGAAGCAGCGACATGGAAACGCGCCCATCAATCCCTATCACTTCCTGGATGTGCTGATTAGAAAGCTCAAGGCGGATGATATAATTGTCTGCGGCGATGGCACGGCCTGTGTGGTGCCGTTTCAGGTGGCTTACATCAAGCGCGGCCTGCGGCTGTTCTGCAATTCCGGCGATGCCTCGATGGGCTATGACATACCGGGATCCATCGGGGCGGCCTTCGGCGGCGACGGCCGCAGAGTGATTTGCCTCGCGGGCGACGGAAGTGGTCATCTGAACATTCAGGAATTGCAGACCATCAAGCATCACAACCTGCCCATCAAGATTTTTATTCTGAACAACGGCGGCTACCTTTCGATGCGGCTGACGCAAGGGGGATTCTTCAAAGGGAATTTCATCGGCGAAAGCGCCCGCAGCGGCATTTCCTTTCCGGATTATGCCAAAGTCGCCGCGGCGTATGGCTTGGCGTCAACACGAATTGAAACCGGCGATTTTTCGGCGCAGATTGATGAATTCCTGAATCATCCCGGCCCGGCGCTCTGCGAAGTCATGCTGGACCCCGCTCAAGGCTTCGAACCTCGACTCAGTTCGCGCCAACTGCCGGACGGCAAGATCGTGACGGCGGCCTTCGAAGACATGGCGCCGTTCCTGAGCCGGGAAGAACTTGCCGAAAACCTGCTGCAGCCTTTACCTTGATCAGCAGACGTGAACCCAAAACGGAGAGCATTCGTAACCGGAGGCAGCCGCGGCATTGGCGCGGCCCTGGCGGGGGAATTGAGCCGGCAGGGATTTGAGGTCTGGTCTCCGGGACGCGCCGAACTGGATTTGAGCGACCCATCCTCCATTGATCGCTTCACGCGGGCGCACGCGGGCAGCGTGGACGTGCTGGTCAATAACGCCGGCATCAATTTTCTCAAGGCGCTGCCCGAGCTGGATGCGGCGACCTGGGAGCAAATGCGACAGGTGAATGTGGCCGCGCCTTTGCGCTTGATTCAGTGGGTGACGCCCTTCATGCGCGCACAAAAATGGGGGCGGATTCTGAACATCAGTTCGATTTTCAGTCTGGTGACGAGGGAAAGACGGGGCGCGTATTCCATGACGAAGGCCGCCCTCAATGCCCTCACCCGGAGCGCCGCCGTCGAACTTGGCCCGGATGGCATCCTCGTCAATGCCCTTTGTCCCGGGTACGTGGAGACAGAAATGACCAGCAGAAACAATTCGCCCGCGGAATTGGAAAAGATTCGAGAAACCATTCCGTTGCGGCGCCTGGCGTTGCCCGAGGAGTTGGCGCGGGTGGCCGGATTCCTCTGCTCGGAACAAAATAACTATATCACCGGCCAGGCCGTGGTGGCGGACGGCGGATTCACCTGCCAATAGACATGATGGAGATACAAAGCAGAAGCCATCCTTACACGGTCGAGCCATTTCCCGACTTGAGAGCGGCTTTGGGGGATTTTGAGCAGAAGCAAGGGATCTTTTGCGTGGCCGACAAGCGGGTCTTTGCGCTTTATGAAAAAGATTTCAGGGCCGCGTTGCCCGCGGAAAAGGTCTTGCAGATCGAAGCCACGGAAGAGCAGAAATCCTTCGAGCGCCTGACTCCGATATTCGTCTGGCTTCTGCAAAATGGTTTGCGGCGCGACGGCCTTTTGTTGGTGGTCGGCGGAGGTGTGTTGCAGGACATCGGTTGCTTCATCGCCTCGGTCCTGTTTCGGGGACTGCGATGGGAATTGATTCCCACCACCTTGCTGGCGCAATGCGACAGTTGCATCGGCAGCAAAAGCTCAATCAACATCCAGTCCTACAAGAATCAAATTGGAACATTCTATGCGCCGCATCGCGTGTGCCTGACCTTCAGCGTTTTGCAAACATTGCCGTGGGACGAGATACGATCCGGCCTGGGGGAGGTGATCAAACTTCACCTGCTGACCGGGGAGAATGAGTTCCGCGAGTTGATGGCCGATTTGGCCGGCTTGCCCGACAACACGCAGATTTTGCCCAGGTGGATCATGCACTCGCTGGAAATCAAGAAAGCGTACATAGAAAAGGATGAATTCGACAAGGGCGTCCGCAACCTGCTCAATTACGGCCATACTTTTGGCCACGCTTATGAATCCGCTTCTCATTATGGGATTCCTCACGGCATCGGCGTCACCTTGGGCATGCTCACGGCCACTTATGTTTCATCGAAACTGGGCTGGGTCAGCGCCGATGATTTTCAGGATTTGAAGCGCCGTCTTGGCCCGTGGTACCGGCCTTATGAACAAAAGCTCAAGTCTCTCGACTTGGACAAGGTGCTCAACGCCATCAAGCACGACAAGAAGAACACCGGAAATGCCGTCAACTGCATCCTCACCCGAGGGCCGGGCCGAATGGAAAAGACGGCGATCGCCCTGGACCAACAACTGCGGCCATGGATGACAGAATTCATTTCCGGCCAATGCTGAGGCCGGCGCGAGGAAATCACTTTTATGGCGTCGCTTGCTGGTGTAAAACCAACATGACTTGGAACAACATTTATGAACCGCGACATCTTTGAAGATTTGTTTGTGTTGGAAATGACCAACAATCATCTCGGCAGCCTTGAACGGGGACTCAAAATTGCCGAGCAACATGCCCGGATTGTGCGGTTCAACAATGTGAGCGCCGCCATCAAGCTCCAATTCCGCGACATTGACAGCTTTATTCACAAAGATTTTCGGGACCGTTCCGACATCCGTTACATTCGCCGCGTGACCGAGACCAAGATGTCCAAGAGCGATTATGAGATTTTGGTCAACGCCATTCGCAAGTACGGCTGCAAACCCATGGCCACGCCGTTCGACGAAAAATCGGTGGATTGGTGCGTGGAATTTGGCCTGCCGATCATCAAGGTGGCCAGCGCCGACAGCAACGATTGGCTCCTGCTGGAGAAAATCGCCAAAACCAAGAAGCCCGTCATTGTTTCCGTGGGCGGTCTTTCTTTGAAGGACATGGACGACATGGTCACATTCTTTGAAAACCGGAGTATCTCCATGGCCATCAATCACTGTGTGGCGGCTTACCCGCATGAAGACGCGGAGTGCGAGTTGAGCCAGATTGACTTCCTCAAGAATCGGTATCCCAATCACACGATCGGCTATTCTTGCCACGAGTATCGGGACTGGACCTCCTCCATGCTCATTGCTTACGCCAAAGGGGCGCGGACCTTTGAACGTCACATTGACATCGAGGAGGGAGGCGCGCCGGTGGCGAAATACTCTTCGTTGCCCGCGCAAATGGACACCTGGTTCAAGGCCTTTTACAAGGCCAAGGAGATGATCGGCAACTCGGAGGCGCATCGGAAACTTCCGATGGAAAAAGAGACAACTTATCTGGACTCCTACGTGCGCGGCGTCTATGCGCGGGTTGATTTGAAGGAAGGGCAACAGTTGCTGGAGGAGGACATCTACATGGCCATCCCATTGCGCAAGGGGCAGATTTCCTCGCGCGAGCTGATGCTGGGCCGCTACGGGCATCACATGATCCGGGCCTGCAAGAAGGATGAGCCGATCACGATTGATATGATTGACACACCATACGCCTACAACGAGCAATTGAAACAGGCGATCTTGAATCGCGGCTTGTAAGAATTAGAGGCCGGTCGAATGATCCAAGAATGTCCAGGGAATGCCGAAGGTTTTTGACAAATCGGCGGCGAGCGCCTCACGCGATGGAAGCGGACTTCACGGCTTGATAGTTCCTGTCGAGTTCCGGCTGGAGCAGAACGAGCGCGGCGATGCGGCGGGCCATGTGCGTGACCTCGCGCGCTTCGTCCGGCGTGAGCGGGCGGCCCAGCAATTCAAATTCCCGGTAACTCAACCATTTCTTGATGACCTGGTAACCACCGAGGGTGTAGGCCCAAACCCTTTCCGGCACGTTGCTCCACCAGGCCGCCTCGTTGAGATAGACGTCGTGTGTCGATTGCCCGAGCGACGAAGCAACTTCGTCCGCCGCGCAGCTTCTCGTTTCGAGTTGACCTTTGCCGGGCATCGTCACGCCGTTTTGCCCGGCGTGTCCCCAACGCGAGGTGACTTTCAGATCTAAATTGCCGGAGGTTTTTAATTCTGCAATAGACTTCAACTCTGGACGCGGTGCTCCTTTGGTAACCCCTTCGACGGGCGCTTCCGTGTCAAGCAACTCAGCAACGTGTCTGCCCAATTCAGCGGAAGCAAGCAACGCCTCGCGCAACTTGGGCAATGGTACGCGCGGCCAGTCTTGGCGCAACGCGCCGGAATTTTCCCGCCGATACTCGGGCGAATGAAGAACGGCCAGCGCGTGGTAAAACAATTCTTCTGGTTTGTTGCCCAAACGCAAGCCAGCCAGAAATTCTTTCGCGGCCGGAGTCAAATTGGCCATGGGTTTTCCGTCGGAAACCGCATCAAATAACGACGATGGATCAGGATTCGGTTTTAACCAGAGTGGAAACATTCCAACATTAGATTCAACGATGTGGTGGTCAGCCAGAATTGACGTAAACTGGGGCTGGTAGAAATCCTCCTTCCGATTCCGTTGTCCGGCGCTCAACCAAACATTAGCTTCACGGATTTGCAGAAAATACTCGGTTCGCTTTTCGTCCAGCAGTTTAGTTTCAGGCTCCCAATAAAGCCAGCGGACATCGAAAGGCCGGTAATAATACCGCACGACGTTCTTTTTCAGAAAGCCACGGTTGCGCAGTTCGTCCCTGACCAATTCCGCCTTGAACCGCGCAGAATCCTCCATCACGCTCGGAGCTATGCGCTTCATTTCCTCGTGACTTACCTTGGGATCAAAGTATTTCTCCAAACGCTCAATGAGCGACTCCTTTTCCACGCTAACGAGAAATTCATCGCGGCTGGTTTTCACGCCGGGAAACGAGATGGGAAGCAATTCCGTGAGCAGTGGCCATTTGAAATAGCCCGATTCCGTCTTGGTCGGCAGAAACGCCAGGCCGACTTTCAACGACGGTTTTAACCTGGCATAAACTTTTTCCGGGCGCTCGTTAAGCGAGGCCAGCAAATCACGGCGCTTATCCTTGCCCCACAAATGGCGGAATTCAATTTCACCGGTGGTAGTTTTCGTCGGCAGGCCCTGGCCGTTCGACTCCTTCGATGAATCATGATTTCCTTCATGCGGGCGGCGGCAAACAAGGGTGGCGATCGCAGTGCCGACTTGAATGCCCACGCGGTTTGATGCTGTAGAGAACACACTGGGGTCGGGTTCGCCTTCGGGCGTGAGCTTGCCGGTTTTATATTTATCACCGTTCAAGCAATCCAACGTGATGGCGTCAAAAACGTCCAGATACCTCTCGCGCATTCCTGTAAACGACAAGCCATCAAGCCACGAATAATTGGAGATGAAACAGACGATGCCTTCTCCAGATTTTTCCACGATGCGACGCTCGGCCATGCGGAAGAAGCGGATGTAAAGATCGTTCAAGCCTTGGCCCTGAGGCGCAGGCGCGCGCTTGGTTGTGCGATAGGCGTTACTCAAATCGCGTTCTTCTTCCACGGCGACGCCAGCGAAGCCATTGTAAGGTGGATTGCCGAGGATGACAATGATGCGCTTCACCTGCTTTATTTCATCCGCCGCTTCTTTTTCCTGTTTGAACTCCGGAATGGCAAACGCGAGCTGCTTCTTGGCTTCTTCCGACGGTGGTTCCCAGCCTGTGAGCGCATTGGTCAGATAAATCGCCACGCGCTCCTTAACGTCGTCCAGCGGCACACCGAGGTTCTGCAGGAGCAAACCCATTTGCAAATGCGCGACGACGAAGGGCGCGGGCAAAAGTTCAAAACCAAACACACGTTCTTGCGCAGCTTTTTTCGTAAAGAGTTCCGCAAGCGAACCCATCTCTTGATCCTCTTTCAGAAACTTGTAAATGTGTCGCAACACCTCGACGAGATACGCGCCAGTGCCGCAGCAGGGGTCTAGCACGAGCACGCGCGGGTCGGCGAGACCGTCGGGAATATCCAGTTTCTCACGCAACGCAGTGGCTACGCGAGCAACCTGATATTGCACAATTTCCGGCGGCGTGTACCACACGCCCAGTTCCTTGCGAAGTTCGGGATCGAAGGCCTGTAGGAAGGGTTCATAGAAATACTGGACGGCGTGATCTTCCACGAACCGCGCAAAGAATTCCGGTCGAATAACGCGGTTGAGGGCGGCAGCCGTCCAATCGAGAACTTCCGCCAATCCGAGTGGGCCGAGTTTGGTCGGCGTGGCGACTTGCTCGAACAAGGCCTTGATCATCGGCACATGGAGCGTCCACGCGGCGGATTTCCAGTCGAACGCATCCTTGCGTTGCGGTTTTTCCTTGTGCCAGAGGACCCAGGCGGAGAAAACGCCATAAAAAAGCGTCTGGACAAGCGTAGAGCGGAAGAAGTGTTCGCCTTTCTCCGCTTCGAATTTCATGCCGAGCGCTTCTTCCAACGCCGTGCGGACGGCGGCGAGGGCCGGCAAATCGCCCGCGCTTTCGACGCGGGCGCGGGCATCGCGCGCATACGAAGCAAGAAAGAACGCGACATCCTTGGGATTGTTCAAGGGCGCGGCGTGAAGCAAAACGCGTTTGAGATATTCGATAAAGCGTTCGCCCATTTCGCCGGCGGTTTTGCGCGGCTGCCCGGCCGCAACCCAAAATGATCTTTCGTCGGGCGCGAGTTGAAAGGATTCCAGCCGGAGCGGATCACCGTTGTCGCCGCGTTTCAGGAGCAGGAAGCTGCGGTAGTTCGTCACCAACACTTGCCCGTAATGCTTCACATAATCACGCACTTGTCTGGTGTCCGCCGTGGCCTCGATCTCGACATCGGCGCCCTTGACTTCAATGACCCCGCGCGATGGCAGCGGAATACCGTGGAGAGGAGCTTCTTCGTCCGTGTTCTTGAGTTGGTCGGGAGTGAACAAACCGCCGTCCGGCAAACCCGCCCCGCTGTTCTTCACGTGGATGAAACAGTGGACCTTTGGTTTGAGCGTGTGACCGACGGCATTAAAAAGATTGGCCAGCGCGCCGTAGCCGGAAGTTTCCTTGACCACGCCGCCGGAGGAACGCATCGCGCGCAATTCGGCGAGGTAAGTTTCCAAAGCGTCGGTCATGGCCGCCTCTAAGAATTCTGAAATTTCCGCTGCATGTCCAAATGAAAGAGCGTTTTCATGGCGCGAGTTTGCGCGGAAAATCCAGCAGCGTCAACCTGCGTTCACAAGCCGCGGCAAAAGATTTTTGCAACGGCCTATTGAATTCCACGCCAGTCTTCATATAGTGCGCAGCAGATTTGGAAATGGAAATGAGTCAAGTTGCTTCGCCTCCGGCTGCCTGGGACATCCAGGCGGCGCGCGCTTTGTACAATATCAGTGGCTGGGGCGCGAAGTATTTCGACATCAATGAAGCCGGGCACGTCGTGGCCATGCCGTTGCGCGAGAACGGGGCGGTGGTGGATTTGACCGACGTGATCGAGGAGGCCAAGGGCCGCGGCCTGAAATTTCCGGTGCTGATCCGCTTCCAGGATATTTTGCGCGACCGCGTGGAGGCGATCAACCAGGCCTTTGCCGCGTCCATCGCGGAGTTCAATTATCAAAACACCTACCGCGGCGTCTTTCCGATCAAGGTCAACCAATTGCGCGAAGTGGTGGAGGAAATCCTGGACGCGGGCAAGCCGCACCAATTCGGCCTGGAGGTGGGAAGCAAGCCGGAATTGTTCGCCGGGCTGGCGCTGCAAAACCAGCCGGGCTGCCTGATTATTTGCAACGGCTACAAGGACGCCCTGTTCATCCGCATGGCGCTGATGGGCATCAAGCTGGGCAAGAAAGTGGTGATGGTGGTGGAGAAGCTGGAGGAGTTGAAACACATCATCACGGTGTCGCGCCAGATGGGTGTGGAGCCGCTCATTGGCATCCGCGTGCGGCTGATGAGCAAAGGCTCGGGCAAGTGGGCCGACAGCGGCGGGGAAAACGCCAAGTTCGGGCTGAACACAGCCGAGTTGGTGGCGGCGAGCGAGATTTTGCGGGCGGAAAAGATGGGGCATTGTTTCCGTTTGCTTCATTTTCACATCGGCTCGCAGGTGCCGGACATTGTCACGATCAAAAAGGCCGTGCAAGAGGCGGCGCGCTTTTACGCCAAGCTCACCAAAATGGGTTTCGCCATCGAGTGGCTGGACGTCGGCGGCGGATTGGGGGTGGATTACGACGGGAGCCGGTCGGCTTTCGACAGTTCGACCAATTACACCTTGCAGGAGTACACCAACGACATAGTTTTTTACATCGGCGAGGTTTGCAACCAGGAGCAGGTGCCGCATCCGCAGATCGTCAGCGAAAGCGGACGGGCCATTGTCGCCCATCACAGCGTCTTGCTGGTGGAGACGATGGGCACGATTGAGAAAACCCGCGCCGGCGCGGCCCTGCCCTACGGTGAGAATGAGCACGCGCTGGTGCGCGACCTGCTGGACCTGCGCAAGCAACTGCCCAAGCTCAACAAGCTGGAGGCCTTTCATGATGCCACGGACCGCCGCGAGGAGGCGCAGAAGCTCTTCTCCCTCGGTATGCTGGAGCTGCGCGACAAGGCCAAAATTGAAACGCTCTATTGGGAGATCGGAAGGAATGTCGTGCGAACTTTTCGCGGCCAGGATTTTGTGCCGGAGGAGATCCGCAAGCTGGAAGACAGTCTATGCGACCAGGTGCTGTGCAATTTCTCCGTCTTCCAGTCATTGCTGGATCATTGGGCCTTGGGCCAGCTCTTCCCGATCATGCCCGTGAGCCGCCTGAACGAACGGCCCACGCGCGAAGGCACGCTGGTAGATATCACCTGTGATTCCGACGGCGAGGTCAAGAGGTTCATTGATTTGTCCGACGTGCGCGACACGCTGCCCATGCACGCGCCGCGGCCCAACGGCAACGGCCCGGAGCCGTACTACCTTGGTTTCTTTCTCATGGGCGCTTACCAGGACATCATGGGCGATTTGCACAACCTTTTCGGGCGCGTCAACGAACTTCACGTGTTCCTGGACACGGACGAAGCGGCCGGTTATTACGTGGAGGAAATCATCGAAGGTTCGACCATTGTGCAGACATTGACTTCGGTCCAGTACGACGAAAACGAGCTGAAGCGGCAGATGAAGATGCAAATTGACGAGGCGATCAAGTCCGACCGCCTCAAGCCGTCTGAAGGCATGCGGCTGCTGGATGACTACGAACGCGGCCTCAAGGAGTACACCTATCTGGCCATTTGAACCCGGATGGACGCCGCGAAAGCCGATCTGATGCGGGCGCTGGGGCGGCTTGTGCGGGGCTTGTCCATGCTCTTCTGGACCATTCCTTTGACCTTGGCGGCCGATGTGGAGACGGCGCGGACCGATTGGCTTGATGTCCTGGGCGCGCTGAGTTTCGCACCCGCTTTGATCCTCAGCGGCTTGCTTTGGTACGGGCTGCGTCAAATGCGGGATTTCCAGCGCCAGGAACGCGTCTGGCATCAGGCGCTGCATCGGGCCGAAATCTTCGCCATGGTCAACACCGGGCTGGCACCCTTCCTGTTTTGGTGGCACCGATTTCCCCTGGTGCCGTTTTACTTCGTTTGCGTGAATTTCCTGGCCGTTTCGAGTTTCCTTTTTCTGATTCAAGTCAACCAAGTGCTGCGCCGCCTGGCCGCCATGCTGCCAGATGAGATGCTGCGGATGGAAACCCGCACTTTCGCCACAATGAACACCTGGATGCTGTCCGCCGCCCTCGGAATTCTAGCTATGTACCTGGCGATCAATGGTTTCCAGGATAAGCACCGCCTCATTGGGCGGCATTTTTTCGACTTGCAAATGATCGGCGAATTGTTAGTCCTATTTCTGACACTGATGCCCGTGGCCGTGACGCTGGCGCTTCTTTGGAAGCTCAAGGAGGCCATTTTCACCAGCTTCTTCGAGGTTGAGCGGTAGGACGTGAAACCGCCGCCCAAAGAGCGAAAGGTGTTGCGTAGCCAACTGGGTCTCATTTTATGGTTGCGGTGGAGCCTGCCGTTGCTCCACAATGCGTTATGAATCGCTTAATAGACTATGGCAGCGCGAAGGATTGCAGACGCCCCCGGCGCCCGGCAACCCGGAGCGTGAAATTTAAGACTTTCCACTTGGCGGCTTCCTTTGTATGAAAAGTGGCATGGAACACTCCATGCAGTGTGGTTGAGGCCGAATGGCCTAAAAACTATGTCGCGGATGGAAGAGCTTTGGGGTCATAATAAGGGGCGGTTTTCTTTAACAGGCTGGGCCGGGATGGCCAGCCTGGGTGGCCTGCTTTTGCGGCCTGCATTCCCCCGCGTTTTTACACCCAATATTGATTGGTCCCTCAGAGCAATATTATGAGCACACGATCCCTGCAATTCAAAGTCGCTTCAGAAGACTGGGAGTTCGAACAGATTCATCAACTCAATTACCGGACGTTCGTGGAGGAGATCCCTCAACATCAGCCCTCGGGCACTCCGCGTTTGGTGGATAAGTTCCACAATGAGAACACTTACCTCATCTGCCTGGCCAACAACCGGATCGTCGGCATGATCGCCGCCCGCGGGCGCCGCCCTTTTTCCCTGGACCAAAAACTGCCCAATCTGGATTCCTACCTGCCGCCGGGCCGGCGCACCTGCGAAATCCGGCTGCTCTCGGTGGAAAAGGCCTTCCGCAACAGCCAGGTCTTCCGCGGCCTGACTGCGTTGATGTGGCAGTACGGGCTGGAGCATGGCTACGATTTGGGCGTCATCTCCGGCACCACCCGGCAGCAAAGGCTTTACCGCCACCTGGGGTTCGTGCCCTTTGGCCCCCTGCTCGGGACGGGCGAGGCCACCTTCCAGCCCATGTATCTGACTTTGGAGAACTTTGAAAAGCAGGCGGAGGAATTCCTGCGCGAGCCGATGCGCCTGCGCGGCCCGGCCAGTTTTCTGCCCGGCCCGGTCTCCATTCATCCGTTGGTGCGCCGGGCCTTCGAGCGTCAGCCTGTCTCCCATCGGCTGGATCAGTTTATCGCCGAGTTTCAGAAAATCCGCCAGCGTCTTTGCCACCTGGTCAGCGCGCGCAACGTTCAGATTCTCCTCGGCTCGGGCACTCTGGCCAACGATGCCGTCGGCGCGCAACTGTCCCTGGAGAAGAAACCGGGGCTGATCCTGAGCAATGGCGAATTCGGCGAGCGCCTGATTGACCAGGCCCGGCGCTTTGGCCTGACTTTTGATACTTTGAAGTTCCGCTGGGGTGAACCCTTCAATCTGGCGGCGGTCGAACAGTTCCTCTCCCGGTCCTCGGCGGTGGGCTGGCTCTGGTGTGTTCACTCGGAAACCTCCACCGGCATGTTGAATCCGCTTTCGACCTTGCAGGCGTTGTGCGCGAAGTCGCGGGTCAAGTTGTGCGCGGATTGCATCAGTTCCATCGGCTTGGTGCCGGTGAACCTGGAAGGCGTTTACCTGGCTTCCTGCGCCAGCGGCAAGGGACTGGCCGGTTATCCCGGCTTGTGCATGGTTTTCCATAATCATCCCATCGCCTCCTCGAGGGAGTTGCCGCGCTACCTGGACCTCGGCTGGTACGATGAACATCAGGGCATCGCCTTCACTCACTCCTCCAACCTGGTGCAGGCGCTGGACGCTGCCGTGCGGCAGCCTGATTGGCCGGCCAAGATGGCCGCTGTGGCGTCCGTCTCCGCCCGGTTGCGCCGCCGCCTGGTTGACTTGGGTTTCAATCTGATCGCGCAGGATTCCGACGCGATGCCCGGAGTAGTCTCGATCGCGCTGCCGCCCAGCCAAAGCTCGGCCGAACTTGGCCAGCAATTGCAAAAAGCCGGTTTTCTCCTCAGCTACAACAGCGATTATCTCCGTCAGCGCAACTGGATTCAGATTTGTCTGATGGGCGAGTTTTCCCCGGATAAGTTGGAGTCGTTGACTTCGTGGTTGGGCAAGAACGCGGCCCCGGCGCCGGCAACCGCGCCATCGCGAGCCGCCGTTGCCAGCTATGCTGGCGACGTCAAGGCAGTGTGAAAAGCCAAAAATGGCTCATCGCCCTGATCCTGGCGTTGCTGGCGGGGATGACGCTCTTTGTTTTTCTTGACAGACCCCCTGCCCTTCCGGCGGTCACGATCCTGCCTTCCACTCCTTTGGTTGTGAAAAGTGGCCGCGTGCCGGATCGTTGGATTCCGGCGAATTGGACCTTGCTGCAACGGGCCTGCCAGTTTGTCTTGGGCGCCCCGCGACAAGCCGTCTTCGATGTCCAATTCATCGAAACTTCTGAATCGGCGGCCTCGATCATCGCTGAGAATTCTCTCGGCCAACCGCTGGCCGAGAGCAACGGCCTGGCGGTTTGGGTCCTGCGGGGCACCACACTGCAACAATCCAAGGGCGCCTCAACTATCCGAAGCATGCCACGGATCACCACGGCCGACGCGATGCAGGCGAGTGTCATGAGTGGCAGCACGACTGACAATTACCGAGCGGACTTATTTGGGCGTTTGGAGAAAGGGGCCATTGATCTTTCGACCCGCCTCATTGTCTCCTCGGCGGCACAAACCAATTTCGCCGGGGCCGTGCGCGCTCAACTCCCCTACAACAAGGCCCTGTTCCTTCTCGATATGCGACAACCCGCATCGGCGTCCAATCGCATGGAATTCCTGCTCACGGCCGATGAATGCGACGCCGCAGGAAACAGGATTCATGCGCCGAAACTTCCGAGCAAATGACGGTGCGTTGCGCATTCATGCAAGCACCAAGTGCTGGCTTTTGAGTTTGAGCGATTGCGCGGCGAATTCGAGACACGCCCGCAAATCGTCGCGTTCCAGATCGTTGAATTCACTAGGCAAATCTTCAATCCCGCTTATGGCCCGGCGGCAATTCATCACCGGGCAACGGTGGGACTTTGGGCACTTTGGCCATGAAGCGGTCAAACGTGGCGTAATCCGCGCGTTGCGCGCGCGAGGCGATTGACTCCGTTGTACGCCATGCGGATACTTGAGCCGCCAGCGCAATGGCCACCAATTGATCCACAGTCGTCCTCTCCTGTTTGGCCAAATCCAACATCTGTTTCATCAAGGAATCCGGAATTTGCGCATTTAAGGTTGTCATAACTCACCGTTCACCACGCAATTTAAGCAGAAAATCCCTTGGGCGCAAAACTTTTATCCCAAGGCTTTCCGCCGGCAGCAAGTGCCGCACATTATGCGTTACGACGAGGTTGGCGCGCGACTCGTGCGCCAACTGAACGAGCGGCTCATCGTCCGGGTCATCGTGAAGCGCTGGATGCCAATCAGGACGCAGTTGCCATTCCTCAGCATGGGCACAAATCACGGTGAGCACGCCATCGACATCACCTGCCGTTGCACCCAGGAAGTCAGCCATTTCCAGTAGTTTCTCCTGATACTCCATCAACAGATGATTACTGAGAATGCAACGCCACTCGCCTCGCCTTAATGCCTGTAATATCTCGAATGAGGCTCCCAATGCGGAGCGCGATCCCGCTACAACCACATTTGTATCCAACACCGCTCGCAACATGCTTAAAATCCCGAGGAAATGGGCCGGCTCGGAAAACGGTTCATTCCTTCGTTGCTTGGTTCGTAATACGTCGCCCCAGGATGTCCAATGAACATTGTGCTGGCCATGATGCACACAAGCAATTCCCAGTAATCCAATTAGTCAATCCAAAACACGCAAGTTATCGAATGGGAAAATGGCCGCTAACCTCGGCTTGAGTTGACCATTCATGCCGTTCGCCACAAATTTGCGGGGTGAATGACTTTCTCTTCGCGCGCTCTCAGATGGCGATGTCGCTGGGGTTTCACATCATCTTCGCCGCCCTGGGCGTTGGGATGCCGCTCTTGATGGCCATCGCCGAGGGACTGTTTCTTCGCACCAAAAATCCCGTCTATCTGGAACTCTGCCGGAGATGGGCCAAGGGCACGGCCATCCTCTTTGCCGTGGGCGCGGTCTCGGGCACGGTGCTTTCCTTTGAGTTGGGCCTGCTGTGGCCCAAATTCATGGCCGATGCCGGAGCCATCATCGGAATGCCCTTCTCGCTGGAAGGATTCGCGTTTTTCACCGAGGCGATTTTCCTGGGCGTCTTTCTCTACGGCTGGAATCGTGTGCCGCCTTTGGTCCACTGGTTTTCGGGAGCGATGGTGGCGGTCAGCGGCATGGCCTCCGCCGTCTTTGTCGTAACGGCCAATGCCTGGATGAACGCGCCGGCCGGGTTCCAATTCGCCGGAGGACAATTCTGGGACATTGATCCAATGGCGGCGATGTTGAACCGCGCCAGTTTTCACGAAGTTCCGCACATGGTCCTGGCGGCCATCATCGCCACCAGTTTCATGGTGGCGGCGGTGCATGCTTTCTTCCGGTTGCGCGAACCGGAGAGCGCGTTTCATCGCGCCGCGCTGGGCATCGCGCTGGCCGTCGCGGGCGTCAGCCTGCCGCTGCAATTCATCAGCGGCGATGCCAGCGCGCGCGCCGCCGCCACTCTGCAACCGGCCAAGCTGGCGGCGATGGAAGCGCATTTTCGCACCGAAACCCAAGCGCCGCTGCTGATCGGCGGCGTTCCGGACGAGCAGACGATGACGACCCGCGACGCCCTGAGCATTCCGGCTGGTTTGAGCTTTCTCGTTGCCCATGACACGAAGGCCAAAGTGGCCGGCCTGGAAGAATTTCCGCGCAACCAATGGCCCAATGTCCGCATCGTGCATTGGAGTTTCGACATCATGGTTGGCTCGGCCATGGCGATGCTGGCGGTGCTGGCGTGGATTGCCGTGCTGAGAATGAAAAACAGGCGTCCCCTGGATAACAGGAGCGCCTTGCGGGCGCTGGTCGCCGCCGGGCCTTTGGGCTTTGTGGCGCTGGAAAGCGGCTGGGTCGTGACGGAAGTGGGCCGCCAGCCTTGGATCATCTATGGCGTCATGCGAACGGAGGAAGCCGTGACGCCGATGCACGGGTTGATTGTCCCCTTCACCGTGTTTTCCATCGTGTACATTTTTTTGGGAATCATCGTCACGTTTCTCCTGCGGCAGCAATTTTTGGAACCTCATGCTTGAACTGATTGTCGCCATTTTCATTCTGTTCTCGCTTATCATCTATGCGCTCCTGGGCGGCGCGGATTTCGGCGGCGGGATGTGGAACCTGCTGGCGTTCGGGCCGCGCGCGCGACAGCAACGCGACGCCATCGCGGAGGCCATCGCGCCGATTTGGGAAGCCAATCACGTCTGGCTGATACTCATCATCGTGCTGCTCTTCACCGGATTCCCGCCGGCCTTCGCGGCCATGATGACCGCGCTGAACATTCCGATGACGGCCATGCTGCTGGGCATCGTGCTGCGCGGTTCGATGTTCATTTTCCGGCAATACGACGTGAAGGAAGGCGCCGTGCGGCGTCGCTGGAACACGATTTTCGGCGTGGCCAGTTTTCTAACGCCCTTCTCCCAAGGGCTGACGTTGGGGGCATTGACCACTGGGCAAATCCGCGTTGAGCAAGGACGCATTCTCACCGGGTTTTTCGCCGGGTGGCTGACGCCCTTCTCGATGGCTTGCGGAGTGTTTGCGCTTGGGTTGTTCGCTTTTCTGGCGGCCACCTACCTGACGCTTGACACCCGCGAGAAACCGGAATTGCAGAACGATTTTCGACTGCGCGCCTTGTGGTCGGGTTTGGCTTTGGCGCCCATAGCCTGGGTGGTTTTCGAGACTTCCAAAGAAGGCGCGCCGTACATGTATCACGGATTGACGCGCTGGTGGGAGCCGGTGCTGCTGGTGTGGACGAGTGTGTGCGCTATCACCGCCCTGGCGGCCTTGTGGTGGCGGCGCTTCGGCGTGGCCAGGGTGGCGGCCATCGGCCAGGTCACGCTCATTCTGGTCGGTTGGTCCCTGGCCCAGTATCCGAATTTGATCACACCCGATGTCACCGTCCACAACGCCGCCGCGCCGGAACGGACCTTGCGGCTGCTGGTGATGGCGCTGGGTTTTGGCGCGCTGCTCCTATTGCCGTCGCTGGCTTATCTCTTTCATCTTTTTAAAAGCCAGGAGAGCCGATAGTTGTATTCGGCCATCCGTTAGACGCTTTGCTTTAGATTCTTAATTTTAAAATCTCATGAAATTATCTCTCAGATTTTCGTTTGCCTGTCTCTGCGCCCTCCGCGACTCTGCGCGAGACAATCCGGATCATAGTACCCAACGAGATACAGCTCAACTTGTGGATGCCGCCTGCAAGACTCACCCTCAACTTGGGCTGGTGCTGAACTTCGGTTTGGAGCGAATGAAGGACGGCATCACGCGCATCGTCAATGGGCTTCCTGAACCGTCGTGCCAAAGCAAGGAAATCGAATGAAGATGGTCGCGCAGAGGCGCAGAGGACGCGGAGAAAGCGAATACCGTTGGAGACCGAGGAGCTTCTCAAAATCAGAATTTCAATTCAGCGTGTGACGGGCAAAGGCAAGTTCCGTTTGCCCCTCGACGATCAGGTGCAGCTTCACCCAATCCGTCACGGCCTCCCTCCGAAGAGGTTGCTCTCCCACATTTGGCTTAGGGAATAATCCTTCAACCAGTCGGCCAGTCTTTCCTGGTCGAGGCGTTCAAAGGACGTTGCACCTTCTTCGAGGTTGGCGACAATGACATCTTCTGGGCCGACCTCGTCCACCAAAGCGGCGGATTGAGTGGCAACCAATACCTGCGTGCGCTCGGAAGCATCAAGCAGCAAGGAAGCCAGAATCTTGATCGCGTAGGGATGCAGCCCGAGTTCAGGTTCGTCAATGACTATCATTCCAGGCAACATTTCCGTCGGAAGCAGGAGCAGCGTCGCGAGTGCAGTGAAGCGAAGGGTGCCGTCGGAAAGCTGATGCGGCCCAAACTCGTAATCCGCCCCTTTGGCCCGCCAGTTAAGCATGACCATTTCCGGCGAAGAGGTTGGAGCTTCAAGCACGAAATCCGCTAAGAACGGAGCAATCAGGCGAACGGTTTCGAGGACGCGCAGGTAATGCTCCGGGTAGGCCTCTCGCAGGAACCGCAGAACGGACGCAAGATTCTCACCGTTTTGGTACAATAAGCGATGGTCGTTGGCACTCCAGAGGCCGCGCATGCGGGCCAACAGAGAGGTGTCATCGAAATGAAAAAAGCGCAAACCGGAGATGACTGATGCAAACCACTTCAGCCGCTTGTTTTCCCTAAAGCCTGGATGAACAACGGCACTCTCGAATGCTCCGCGAGCGATGAATTCAGGATAATCTGAGGGTTCCGCTGGCTTTGGAATGCTGCGGAATGTTTCGGACGCAAAAAGCAGATTATCCGGTGCAGCGAACAGTAATTTGAAGGCGTAAATGGCCGATTCCTCATCATTGTCAAACTGAAGGCTCCCACTGATCTCGCCAGTTTGCTTGGGGCCAAAGTGGAGAAGGGAATGCGCGGCTCCGTTGCGCCCAACAAAGATTTGCAGCTCACCCTTCATGGCTTCCTTTAGAAGCTTGAAAAACGACAGAAAATTTGACTTGCCGGACCCGTTGGCGCCGATGAGCACATTCAGCTTTTCGAGCTTCAGGTCGCGGCATTGCTTGATGGATTTATAGCCCTCAAGCGAGATTTTGTTGAGCTTCACCATGTTCACGATAGTTCTATTCTCTCAGAATTATCATTAGCCCGCAAGACGGGTTTGAACGAAAGGGACGAGCCAGAATCGCCATGTCAGTTTGGCCATTCACAATCGTTGACTCCTCGAGCACGTCGGGCATCTTGATTTTGAATGGAACTGGATTTTGAAAATCAGGACGCCGACCGCGCGTATCCGATTCTGGCCAGCCTGGTCACTCCGCGTCCGATCGCTTTTGTGACCACTATCAGCCCGGACGGCAAGATCAACGCAGCCCCTTTCAGCTTTTTCAACCTACTTGGTGGCGATCCTCCCATTTTGGCCATCGCTCCGGGAGATCGCGAGGACGGCACACCCAAAGACACCGCGCGCAACATCCGCCTGACTCATGAGTTTGTGGTCAATCTGGTGGATGAAGCGATCGCCGAGGCCATGAACAAATGCGCCGCCTCATTGCCGTACGGCGAGAATGAACTGGTTCACGCCGGACTGCGCTCTTGCGATTCGTCCGTGGTCAGGCCGCCGCGCATCGCGGAGTCGCCGGTCAGTTTGGAGTGCAAGGAATGGGGCACACTCCAAATCGGCGACAACCGTGTGGTCGTCGGTTTGATAAAGAGGCTCCATTTGCGTGACGAGTTGTATGATGCGGCGACGAAGCGTGTCAGGAGTGAAAAGCTCTTTCTCATCGGCCGAATGGCCTCCCCACATTGGTATTGCCGCACGCGGGATCGTTTCGAGATGATTCGACCCAAGTGAGAAAAGCCACGTTTTTGTAGTGGGATTTTCATAAAGAAGTGATTATTTTCAGCTTTGTGAGAATTCTTGATTCGTCATCCATAAAGGTTTGGGAAGTTTTCGCAGAGGTAGGCACTTGGATGGTAATTATTGGCGTTGCGGGTGAAGGCGTCGAACTCGCCCTGAAGCTCATAAAATCAAAAGTTAAAAAGTGTGAAACTTGGTGCGCCAAACACGAATTGATGATTGACGCACTTGGCGCGTTTTTTTGGATGATGGTCGTTTTCGGTTTAGCGGTTGAGTTTAAGGGCAACCACAACGCGAAAAGCCTGGAGGACAGAGCGAATGCCATATTAAACAACGAAGCTGGACTGGCCCGCAAGAATGCCGGAGAGGCAATTCGCCGAGCATCCAGCAATGAATTGGCTCGCATGGAGATCGAGAAAAAGGTTGAAGAACTCCGCAAGAAAAACGATGAGCTTGAGCGTAAAACATTGCCACGTGCTCAAAAAGTCGTTCCAGAAGCCATCGCTCACGCACTAAAAGGAAGACCTAAAATGAAGGTGGCAATATCGTATCAAAAAGACGACGTTGATTCGTGGGAACTTGCGATCAGACTCCAGCAGGGATTGCAACAAGGCGGCTGGATTGCTGAGTTGCGTCCATTTTCCAGCAATGATGTTCTGAAATATCCACAGGTGGACCCAAAAACGTCGCCAATATCTGTCCTGGAAGCTGGACGAAGCGACCCATTCAGCGTGTTAATTGTGAGTCAATGGCCGCTCGGGCCTAATGGGCCTGATTTTGAACTTACAACAGACAGTGCATGTGGGGCATTATATCATGCTATTATCGAGGGAGGCGGCCCCGATTTAGCGGTGCAAGATGACTGGAGTATGCCAGATGGCTTGGTAAGAATCGTAATCGGCCAAAAGTACTGACGAAGACTCTGCGATCAACAATCAATTAGTACACGACCTTTTCATTGTTTTTAGTTGCATTCCCATTTAAGAGTGTTACAATGGCATCCATGCAGCGCTCCTGCGCCCAGGTAGAAAAGTATGCCAAACCAGCGGCCGGCCAAGGCCGGACTCTCACGAGTTTCCGGCCGCTTCTCCCCACGCGGCGGACCAGGCTCGCCGAAACAACACACAGGAAATTCCTCCTAAACCCACCCAATATGGACCCATGCCAGTATAAGCAATTCAAAGTCAGTACAAGCGAATATCAGTGAATATAACCAATACAATATTGTTCCGCCTTGAACTTCTGCGGCGGGCAAGGCAGGTATCGTCCATTCAAATTTCGCCATGAGTGAACAAATCTATCTCGGAATTGATCTCGGCGCGGAAAGCGGACGCATCATGGCCGGCGCTTGGAATGGAGGCATCATGCGCGTCGAAGAGTTGCACCGGTTCTCCAATGGGCCTGTCAATGTGGCCGAGACGTTGCGGTGGGACGTGCTCCGTCTTTGGACGGAAATCCAAAACGGCCTCGCCATCGCGGCCAGACGTTTCGGCGACGCCGTCGTGTCGGTTGGTGTGGATACCTGGGGCGTGGATTTTGTTCTGCTGACCAAAAACGGGGAGATGCTGGGCCAGCCGTACCATTATCGCGACGCGCGGGTGGCCGGGATGTTCGCCCACGCTTTCAGCATCGTGCCGCGGGCCGAGATTTTCGCCCACACGGGGTTGCAATTCATGGAGATCAACACGCTCTACCAACTGCTGGCCTTGCAGCGATCTCACCCGGAGTTGCTGGCGGCGGCGGATTGCCTGTTGATGATGCCCGATTTTTTCCATTGGTGCCTGTGCGGCTCGCGGGTGGCCGAGTTCACCAATGCCACGACCAGCCAGTGCCTGAATCCGATCACACGGGATTGGGCCTTCGATATGCTCCAAAAACTGGGTTTGCCGGCCCGCATTTTCCCCAAGGTCGTGCCGCCGGGCACGGAATTGGGATGGCTGCGGGAGTCGGTTTCGCAACGAACCGGCCTGGGCCGGATCAAGGTGGTGGCGCCGCCCACGCACGACACCGCTTCGGCGGTCGCCGCCATTCCGACTGCCAACACGGGCCGGAGCGATTGGGCTTACATCAGTTCAGGGACGTGGTCGCTCATGGGCATCGAAACGCCCAACGCTGTGCTTTCCGAGCGTGTGCTGCAACTCAATTACACCAACGAGGGGGGCGTTGACGGCACCTTCCGTCTGCTCAAGAACATCAACGGCCTCTGGCTGGTGCAGCAGTGCAAAAAGGCTTTCGAGAATCGCGGACGGAATCTCGATTACGCCGAACTGGCGCGTCTGGCGGAATCGGCCGCCGGGCCGCACTCGATCATTGATCCGGACGACGCGCGATTTGCCAATCCGCCGGACATGCCGGCTGCAATCCAAGCGTTTTGCCGGGAATCGAACCAACCCGTCCCGGAAAGCGAAGGCGCACTGGTGCGTTGCGCTCTGGAAAGTCTGGCCGCCAAGTATGGGGTGGTGCTGGCGGGGTTGGAGGAACTGGCCGGTCAGAGGATCGAAGTCATTCACGTGGTGGGCGGCGGATCGCGCAATCCATTGCTCAACCAACTGGCGGCCAACCGTTGCGGGCGGCGGATCGTGGCCGGGCCGGTGGAAACGACGGCTTTGGGCAATTTGCTTTCGCAGGCGCGGGCGGCAGGAGAATTGAAATCGCTTGCGGAGATGCGCCAAGTGGTGCGATCTTCGAGTGAGCTACAGGTGTTTGAACCAGGGCGTTAGAGAAATGATGCGCAAAGATAAGCTCAGTTGGGCCTCCCGGGCCAAAAGCGCCAAACGGCGCCGCCCGCTTCCGCGCTCATTCAAAGACCTGACGCCGAGCAAACACTTTAATCCACGCACTTTCTTCTACGAAATGGTCTGGAAAGCGCTCCTGACGCGCCGAGTCGGGGAGCAAGTCCGGCCCAAATTCCCCAAGCTCAATGACGGACAGGTCGCGCTGACTTGGATCGGCCATGCCTCGTTTCTGGCGCAGTTTACCGATTTGAATGTGCTGATTGATCCCAATTTTGCCAATTGGCTGCTGGTCATCAAGCGACTGCGCCGGACTGGATTGAAAATCCAGGATTTGCCGCCGATTGATCTGGTATTGCTGACCCATGCGCACTTCGACCATTTTCACCGCCCGACCCTGCGTCGGCTGCCCTCACCCAAGATCGCGGTCCTGCCTTGGGGCATGGGTGACTTGGCGGCGAATCTGGGCTTCGAACGGATTATTGAACTGCATTGGTGGGAAAGCTTCTCGCACGGCAACTGGCGGGTGACACTGACCCCCTCCAAACACTGGGGTGCGCGGGTGCTGCGGGACCATCACCGCGGGTATGGGGGGTTCTTGCTCGAACATCAGGGCCGGCGGCTTTATCATGCGGGCGACAGCGCCTACTTTCCCGGTTTCAAGGAAATCGGCCGAGTCAACCCGCCGGAAATCGCCATGCTTCCCATTGGCGCATATTATCCAGACTCATTTCGCGACGTTCACATGGGACCGGACGAAGCAATCAAAGCCTTCGGTGACCTTGGGGCAAAATGGCTGGTGCCGATGCATTATGGGACCTTCAAATTGTCTTTCGAAGACTTGGACGAACCGCCGCGCTGGTTGAAGGAATTGGCCCAAAGCAACGGGCTGAGCCATCGTTTGCGAATTCTGCAAGAGGGTATGCCCGCCGTGTTCTAATCCACAACCGGCAGTGGCTGAGAAGCGCCGTCATACCGCCCATTGTGTGAATTTGGCAAGTCTTACTGAACAAAATACCCATTCATTAACATTCTTTTACACCGTCATAAGATGCTCATTATAAGCCATTTAAGTGTTTTGTGCGCAAAACGTGTCAATTCTGCAAAAAAAACTTGTTGTCAAACTGGGGTGAATTCCCTATCGTGCGGGCTAATGCACCGTTTTTGATGTGCGGGGGTAAACAGGTTTTGCCCCAAGCCATAAAAACGTATTAAACGTAAACACATCATATCGCAGGAGGAACATGAAAATCGAAAAATGGACACTAGGGTTGGCCGCCGTTGGGCTGGTCACACTCTCACCGGCGGTTCTCGCTCAGAACACGCCGCAGTTGGTTCCAATTCAGACCGCGCTGTCCGCGACCACTATCAGTGGCTACGTGGACACGTCGGCTGTCTGGAACCCAGGCACAGGCAACGCCAATCCGGCCCCCTATGCCCTTAACGCTGGAAAACAAGACGGCTTCAATCTTGATGCCGTTGACGTCAGAATCGAAAAGGCATTGGACGAATCCCAATGGTCGGCTGGTTATGTTGCCGAATTGAACTACGGCCCGGACGCGACCGCCATTGACGGCGGGGCCGCTCCCATCCGGCAGGCCTACATTACACTGCGCATGCCGGTCGGAAATGGGATTGATTGGCAATTGGGTCGCTGGGATTCCTTGCTTGGCTACGAATCCAGTGATTCCATGAAGAACCCAAACTGGACCCACACGTACGGCAAAACGTTCGAACCGACCGAAAATACCGGGTTGCTTGGCTCGTACAAATTCTGTGACGCCTTCAGTCTTCAGGTGGGTGTTGCGGATACATTGGCGACTGGCCCGGTAAACGCTCGTACTGACGGCGGCACGGTGCCACCCATTGAGAGCAAAAAGACAATTCTGAGTTTGGCCACCTTCACGGCGCCTGACAGTTGGGGATCGTTCAAAGGTTCCACGTTGGCCTTTGGGGCTGACTTTGGCCAGGGTTATACGAGTACCGGCTTGGGTGGGATCCCCGTCCAGCCTCACGACAGAACGGAATTGTACGCCGGCGCAACCATCAATACGCCCGTCAAGGATCTCACCTTCGGTGCGTCTGTGGATTCCATTGAGCACACCGATGTCGGTGGCGTGGATACAGGTTACTTCCAAGCATACGCAGGCTACGCTTCGTATAAGCTGACGGACAAGTTGACCTTGAATGGGCGGTTCGAGTATGCCGATGGTCTCGGCTTGGGCGCGGTGACCGGCACAACAGCAGGCTCGGTACCGACACCGAACTTCGACAAAGTCCTCGACGCGACCGGAACACTCCAGTATGACCTTTGGGCGAACGTCATCAGCCGCCTGGAGTTTCGCTGGGATCATGCGGCCGATGGCACAGATCCATTCGGCGCTTCCAACCCGGCCCCAACAGCCACGGCCGGTGGCACCAAGAAGAACGATATCACGGTCGCGGCCAACGTGATCTACAAGTTCTAATTGACGCTGATTTGATTCCAGCCCCTTCCGGGAAACCGGGAGGGGTTTTTTTAGGACCCGAGTCAAACCGCCGACAGGAAGGCCCGGTGCTCCGGGCTGTCCAGCCCTTGCCGCAAGGTTGCCAGAACTGTCTTTTTGTCGCCTCGGAGCAGAGCCTGGACATCGAGCCACAGGCCGGGAAAGACGGCGCTCCTGAGCAACCCCTCCGCCTGCGGTGCGATTTCCTGAAATTCGCCATCCCGCAACTCCCACCATACCACGCGCTGTTCGCCGGTAATCCACGCCAGGTATTCGCGCACGCCGTTGCGGCGATAGGCCCCTTTCTTTTGATGCAAGTCGTAGGCGCGGGAACTGCCCACGATTTCCACCACCAGTTCAGGCGCGCCTTCAATATAATCGTCGGCGGAAATGCGCGTCTGCCCGCCTCTGGAAGGCGACTTGAGTAAAACTAAATCAGGCTGCGGTTCGTTATCCAAGTCGAGCCGGACGGTAGGTGTGCAGGCACACTCGACGCCAAGGGTTTCGCAAGCGTAAACCCAAAGCCATCCGGCAAGGTCGCCTTGGGGGTAGGCATGATTTTGGGTTCGGATGGGTGAGGGCATATAGACGATTCCTTCGATTAGCTCGGCCTTCTTGAGGTTGGGCATGCGCTCATAACGCCGCTCGAATTCCTCGCGTGAGAGCCGGTCCCCCGGCTCCAGCCACGATCCAGCCGGGTCTGAAGCCACGTCTTCAGGACGAACGATAGGCGCCACAGGTGTCACCATTCTGGTATTTTACGCCAATGGCCGTCAGAAACAAGTTCCATGTGAGGCGATTTTTCTCTTTCCCTTTGCCGTTACCCTCGCTATAAATGACCTGTGGCTGTCGAAATTAGTCAAAGTTTCGCTTATAGCATCTGGGCTGCGGACAATGTTGTCTATGGCCCGGTGGAACTGCCCACCTTGATTAATTGGGTGAGGGACGAACGGGTGTTGCCAGAGACATGGGTCTTTGACGGTCAGAACGACCGCTGGCGCAAGGCTGCCAGCCTCCCTGAATTGCAACTTTTTTTTCACAAGAAGAACGGTTCCACCGGCGCTGGCGCCGCCTCGGGATTGTCCATCGCCGACTCGGGCATCACCTCGGGCATGTTGCGACGGGTCAAAGCCCTGGCCGAACTCGATGACGAGCAATTGCGACGATTCGCCGCTTTCATGGAAGCTCAGACCATCCGCCAATGGGCGCAAGTCGTCAAACAAGGCGATCCCGACGACGGGATGTACCTGGTGCTGGATGGGGAACTGCGGGTGCGCCTGATGATTGGCGGCAAAGAAACCATCCTGGTCACTCTGGGAGCCGGAGAATGCTTCGGCGAAATCGCCCTTTTTGACCAAGGCCCCAGGTCGGCGGATGTGATCGCCAATAAGGACAGCATCTTATTGAAAATCACTTCCGAAGCCTTTGACAAGCTGCGCCGCGAGGCGCCGGAATTGTCCGCTCCCATTCTTTTTGCCATCAGCAAAACTCTGGCCGCGCGCATCCGAGCCGACAACAAACGCATCAAGGATTCCGTCAATCTCGCGCGCGCCGCGAGTCATTGACAAGCAGGAGGTGGCGTTTTAAGCAGCTTGGGCAGAAAGCGACAACGAACCTCGGTTCTGGTCGTGCTCGGTTGGCTTGCAAACCACTCATAAGCAGGCCTTTAGAAATTTTATCTTGCCTTTTCCAGCGGCTATGGCATCGCCTTTGCTGTGAAGGGTTTGTCCAATCAAGGACGCCCAGCTTGTCATCCAATGAAAAAAATTGAAGCTATCATCAAACCTTTCAAACTCGAAGAAGTAAAAGATGCATTAAGTCAAATCGGAATCGAAGGCATGACGGTGAGCGAAGTCAAAGGCTTCGGACGCCAAAAAGGCCACACGGAAATCTATCGCGGCAGCGAGTACAAGGTTGATTTTCTGCCCAAGATCAAAATCGAAATCGTGCTCCCGGATGCGCGCGTGGAGGGCGCGGTCGCAGCCATTATCAGTTCGGCCAAGACCGGCAAAATTGGAGATGGGAAAGTTTTCGTCTCGGACGTTGAGGAGATTGTGCGTATTCGCACCGAAGAAAAAGGCGACGCCGCCATTTAGCCAAAACGCAACATGACCATTCCTATTTGAGTCCTGCATGAAAGAATCTCAATTGAGCGTCACAGACACGCCGCTCCAACCGCTCGTTTTGGAGCAACTCAAGGCCATCGGGCTTGCGCTCGTTCTGGCCATTTCCCGCGCCGTTGTGATCGCCTACATCGTCAAGGCCTTTGTCGGGCTTCGTCCAACAGAGGAAGTGGAAACCGCCGGCCTGGATTTGGCTGAGCATGGGGAGGAGGGTTACCACGGATAATTCAACGCGCCGTTGCGCCAATAATTGTGGACGAGAGACGCGGTTGGCCCAGCAGCGCGGCACCATCAACAAAAAAAATGCACAACTAATAATAGTATGAGCAATCCAAAGAGCGTGATAGAAATGGCTGGCAAACAAGGGGCGAAAATGGTTGACATCAAATTCGTAGATACGTTCGGCACCTGGCAGCACTTTACCGTGCCCATGTCCGAGTTGACCGCGGAATCCTTCGCTGACGGTCTTGGTTTCGACGGTTCCTCCATCCGGGGCTGGAAATCCATCGAGGCCTCCGACATGCTGGCCATGCCGGACCCCGCCACAGCCTTCATTGACCCCTTCTGCGCAGTGCCAACCTTGTCGCTGACCTGCACCATTGCCGAGACGGGAACCAAAGAGGCCTACAACCGCGATCCGCGCGGCATCGCCCAACGGGGGGAGAAATACCTTCTCTCCACCGGCCTGGCCGACGCGGCCGTGTTCGGGCCGGAGGCGGAATTCTTCATCTTCGATAGCGTGCAGTTTGACAGCAAGTCCAACGGCTGCTTTTACTCCGTGGATTCGGAGGAGGCCATCTGGAACACCGGGCGTGAAGAGCAGCCCAACCTGGGTTATAAGATCAGGAACAAGGAGGGCTACTTTCCGGTGGCCCCCAACGACACGCAGCAGGACATTCGCACTGAGATGTGCCTGGTGATGGAGCATTTGGGCATCAAGATCGAGCGTCAGCACCACGAAGTGGCCACCGGCGGGCAGGCCGAAATTGATTTCCGCTTCGACACCCTGGTCAAGACGGCCGACAACATGATGCTTTACAAGTACGTCATCAAGAACATCGCCAAAAAGCACGGCAAGACGGCCACTTTCATGCCCAAGCCGCTCTTTGGGGACAACGGTTCGGGCATGCACACCCACCAGAGTTTGTGGAAGAAAGGCAAGCCGTTGTTCGCGGGCAAGGAGTACGCGGGCTTGAGCCAGATGGCCCTCTATTACATCGGAGGCGTCCTCAAACACGCCAAAGCGCTCTGCGCCTTGTGCAGCCCGACGACCAACAGCTACAAACGCCTGGTGCCCGGTTACGAGGCCCCGGTCAACCTGGCCTACAGCGCGCGCAATCGCAGCGCGGCCATCCGCATCCCCACCTTCAGCGAGAGTCCCAAGGCCAAGCGGATCGAATACCGGCCGCCGGACCCGACGGCCAATCCGTATTTGTGTTACACGGCGCTGTTGCTGGCGGGCTTGGACGGCGTGCTCAACAAGATTGACCCAGGGGAGCCGATGGACAAGAACATGTATGAGTTGCCGCCGGAAGAACTGGCCAAGGTGCCGCAAGTGCCCAGCAGTTTGACCGAGGCTCTGGACTACCTGGAGAAGGACCATCAGTTCCTGCTCAAAGGGGACGTGTTCACGGCGGACTTCCTGAAGATGTGGGTCGGCGCCAAGCGCAAAGAGGCCGACGCCCTGCGCCTGCGTCCCCATCCTTACGAACTGTACTTGTATTACGACGTGTAAACGTTTTGGGAAGACAAGCACGGGTAAGCGGCGTGGACGTGTGTCCACGCCGCGCTTTTTTTGAGTTGACACTCTTGTCTGAATATAAAATTGACTAATCAACCGCTTCCGTGAGCATCCCGCGGTAAACGGCCCGGGCATGATCGTAGGCCTGGCGCGCGTCATCCATTTCGGAGTTCTGGATGAAGCGCTGCTTTTGCGACCAGCATTGCTCCACTCCGCGCAAACACCAATCCACGCTGCGCCGGCTAGGCGCGAATTTCCTTCCTTCCACCAACACCCAAATGGGATTGCTATGGGACGATCCCAGGATGCGCAACGCCACCCAACTGCTGCGCTCGATTCGCACGTCAAAGGCCACGTCCTGCAAGGCCCCGTCGGCCGCTACAGGGATATTCGTCACCGCCAAGCCATTGACGATAACCTCGAGCGGAACGGCGCGGCTTTTTCCCAAACGCGCGCGTTCAATATTCCAATACGGCTTTTGATCGCGGGCCAACTCTTGCAGTTCGGGATGCGGCACGGCGTCCAACATTGCCGCCACCCTGGCTGTCACATGCACAACGCCCGGCTGGGGCAGATTCAGCTCGCTGTCTTTTTCCCCGACGGCGGTGTCGTTCACCTTGAATTCCAGCAGATGACTCCGGCCATCGCTGATGTAGCTTCGTCCCAGGCGCAAACCGTCGCACCAAGTGTCGAAATCCAATTTGCCATCCAACTTTACATAGCTGCGGCCCAGGCCGACCCGTTCGGCAAAGATGCAGGGGAAATCTGTTTCGCCGCTGGCCCGGGTGCGAAATCCGACGTTTAAAATCTGATACCACATGTTCAATTCCCACACCATGGGCGTGTCGCCCAGGGAAAGGAAATCAACGGCGGGCGTATTCTTCCCATCGGGGCCGGGGACTTCGTGGGTGACATCAACTATAAATTCCTCGGCCCCGATTCCGTCGTAAGGCGGCAGATGGTAATTGGGAATCTCGTTGCCCTCCACTTGCAGGCCCCAGCCGGAATGGGCGGTGCCGGTGATCGCGCCCTGCTTTTTCGCCCAGCGCAGGGTGTTCAAACACAAGGTGGGCCATTGGCCGGTGGAAGTGCCGCCGGGATAATTCTCGTCTGTCAAGCGCAAGAGGCAGAGATGCCCGGATTGATGCGAGCCAAAGCCGGAAACCTCAATATCGTAGCGCAGCAAATAAGGGTATTGCGAAACTTTATCAATTTGCCCGCAGAAGAATTGCTTCTGATAATCGAAGCAAGGCCCCCAGGTAAGATTGCACCCGACCTTGAGGTCTTCCCCCCCGCACTGCCTCATCATGTCCGGCGGCGCGACGCCCTCCGTCGGTTTGGCATAATGCGCGCAACCCGCCGCGTGAATGTGATGATCGCCCGACCACCAACCCCATTGCGCCGGATCAATCCAACGCCGCACTTGGAATGAGGCCGTGAGCGGTTGGCCGCGCACGACCAAGGCGCGATGTTCCTCGATGGACTCCGGTCCGCGCGAAAAATCCACCGAGTATTGCCCATCCGGCAGGGAAATGCTTTCGCCGTCGGCGCGATAGACCTGCTTCTCAAAGGCGAAATCGGGCGCCAGCCGCTTGGCCTGCGGCGGATAAACGCGGCCAAGTTGATCGCGAATGACGAAACAGCCGGTGGTTGGCTCTCCTTTTTCATCGCGAACGCTCAACAGCACTTTTTGCGCGGGCTGACAGTCGAAGAGAACGGATATTTCGTTGCGGAAGCCGAGGTCTTGAGTGCCTTGGCCGACGTTGAAAGAAAGGGTGGCGTCACGCTTTCCCGCGTCGCGGCTGTAAAGTTCGAGGATGCGATACTCGACCTTCAATCCGCTCAAGGACGGTTCGAGGGGTTGTTGCGCGAAGACTTGCAAATCGAGCCAGCGATCGGCCACTTCGTCCGGGGGCGAACCCGCCAAAGGGCGGGCGTTGGCGCTTTGCGCCTTCAATGGCGCGGTCACGCCCGCTTCGTTGACCACCTTGACGAGAAAGCAACGCCAGCCTTTCTCCGCCAATTCGGGCCGGGCCGCTCCACGCCGCAATTGGACGCGCGACTCTGGATTGATCAACACCTCCAGGAGACAAAGAGGGTCCATCGCCTGCTGCAACCGCGCCACAGCGGACTCGCCATTCGTTTCTTGGCGAGCTTTATTGACAGCCGCTTTCACTTCCGCACTCGCCGGCGACCCGAGATAATCCAAAGCCGCCAGGACACGGTCCACCTGGGCAATGAGCGGTTGGGCCTCCACATTTTGAACAATTTGATTGGTCTCGCCGGCCGCGCGAGAAGCACTCAGGCAGACCAGAAAGAAACACAAAAACAGGTTGAGCTGGGAAGTGTTCATCAGAAGAATTTACCGACTTTGCCGTTTGCTGTCAAAAGCGGATTTTTGCCGGTAAAAGGCCGGGCGCAAATCTGTTTTTGTGAAAGGCTCGCCCTCATCCTGACCTTCTCCCCCTGGGAGAAGGAACAGATGTCGCTCGATTCTGGTTGTGCGGAGGCGCGTCCGGCCAGTCCAGCGGCGGGATTCTCCAAAGGGCAGCCGACGATTCTCCCTCTCCCGCGCCAGTGGGAGAGGGCCGGGGTGAGGGCGGCATGGAAATAGAAATTTGCCAAAAAGAGATTTGAGCCCATTTGCGGGAAAAAAAATTTCATTGGTTGTATTCACTTGTACTGACTTGTACTGGCTTGTACTGGCCTGTGCTGGCAAGAGCCTGTTTTGGGTTGGTTTGGGAGGTTTTTTCGCGGATTTGTTTCCATGCGCCCGGCCTGCCCGTTGAGCAGAAGCGGGCAGGACGCTCGCGAGGGTCCGGCGTTGGCCAGCCGCGGGCCTGGCATCCTTTCCCAATTGGGCGCAGGGGCGCTGCATGGAACCCACTTTACCACATATAATTGGGAATACAACTATAAACTGCGAACAAGTGCAAATGAGGGCGCATCCCAGTTTTTGTGCAACTTGGATTTCTCCCTCTCCCCGCTGGAGCGGGGAGCGGGGATACAAAAATTTCGCGATTGAAGCGTGGCATCTCAATTTTTAGCAGCGCCGTAGGCGCGACCTATTTGTAGATCACCGTCTCCTCTAAAAAGCAAAGCCTCGTAGAGGCGACATCTGCCCTGGCTCCACCCCGGATATGCCGCTCCTACGGAGCTAATTTTCCATTGGATGTGGTTGATCTACAAAGATTTCGCTCCTAGCGGAGCTACGAATCAGATCGCCATGTCCAAAAAATGGGATGCGCCCGATTGAAGCGATTCGCCATCTCGACAATCGAACTGGAGGCGGTATACTGGAGGCGATGACGGACCGACTGCTTAGGATCATTTTGGCGGGAGTGTTCGCAATTCTGTTTGGGCCGCCGGCCGGCGCATCGGTCTTGCGATTTGAGGCGCCGGGGATTTTCGAACAATCCATCACCCGCGATCTGAGGCTGCCCGAAGCACCACGGGAAATCGAACTGGCTGTCGGAGAGCTTTTCGAGGATGACGGCCCAGCGTCCGGTCATTCTTATCAAAAACCCGAGAATCGGGAGACGATAACGTCCCAGACGTGGATCAAGAAGGAGTTGATCATTCCCAATCCCCAGGCCCAAGCCGCGTACCTGGTGGTTCTGTCTGACGCGCCGGTTGAGGCCCTCATCAATGGGATCGCCCAGCACTTTGGAACAAACCAGAGTGGAAGGCCACTCCACCAAAAGTACGCCTTTGACCCCAAGCTGCTCCATGCCGGCCGCAATGAGATTATCCTGCGAAACTCGGGTAGGGTGATGATCGCGCGGGACGATGAATTCGCCTTGGGCTCTCGCACTCGAACAAAGCATCCTGGCCGCAGCGCCAAGAGCACCGATGGGGGCAAGTCCTGGGATTACGATCACCTGGGGCCGGACGGCAAGCTGGTGGGGGAGTACGGGGTGCGGGTATTTCTGGATCATTATCAATCCCAGGGATCGCTCACCCTGCCGGTGCTGGACGCGGGCAATCTGGAGGGAAAAGCGGTGGCGGCGCCTGTCAACCAAACAGGCCCCATCGAGATCGCTGTGGAGGGAGAAACGGGACCGGCGGGCGGGATCCTGGTTCGGGCGCGAACCGGCGACACCTACGTTCCCACCGAGAAGCACTGGACGGATTGGCAAGAGTTGGGCGAAACGGGGGGAGTGCTGCGGAGCACACGCGGGCGTTATGTGCAGGTGGCGGTGGACCTTTCCTCGCGCGATCCGCTGCAAAGCCCGCGGTTGCGGGGTGTCCGCGTGGAAGCCAAGCCCACTGGCCCGGAGGACTGGACGGCCCGGCTCCGCGTTCTGGACGCGCACAACGAGGAGATTGTCCGCACTTCCATACCCTTCGAGTACGAGCCCCTGGACCAGCCTCGCCTCAAGCAGCTACGCGCAGAGTATAAGCTGGATGATGTGGTGGAAGGCGCGCAAAACGAGCTTGATCTGTTATTGCGCCTGGCGCAATGGGCCTGCAATGACTGGGATTGGCCCAATCACATCGGCGAGTGCTACCCTCCCTGGGATGCGCTGGACATTCTGAAGCCGTACCGTGATGGCAAGGCCACCGGCGGTTTCTGCCTCCAGTTTAACGTTGTGTTCTTGCAGGCCTGCGAGAGCTTCGGGTTTGCGGGCCGCGCCGTTTCCATCAGCCCGGGGAGTTGCTATGGACGCTTTGGGGGCGGGGGGCATGAAATCGTGGAAATCTGGTCCAATGAATGGAAAAAATGGGTTTATGTGGATGGGGCGTTGGCCTGGTACATTGTAGATGAAAAAACGGGCGTTCCCCTCTCCATTTGGGAAATGCGCCAGCACCAGTTGCCGACCTTGCGGGGAGAACCTGTCGAGCCGGTTCGGGTCGTCGCCGCCGAGCGGACAAAGAACAAACAATTCCCTTGGAAAGGCATTGGTGGTCCCGATCCCTCGAACTGGTATCTCGAACTCAGGATGATCCCCCGCAGCAACTTCCTGCAGGCGAAATCTCCTTTGCCACTCAACCAGGGAACGGACGAATGGTCTTGGACCGGACACTATGTGTGGACCGATGCCGAAGTGCCGGCCGGCCTGTTGTTCGGGCACCGCGTGACCAAGCGGGGAGATTTCGAGTGGACTCTCAACCAGGCGCACTATGTTTTGGAGCCGGACAAGGCGCCTGGCATCTTCCGCGTTCATCTGGACACCGAGACGCCCAGCTTCGAGACCTTCCTGGCCGAGGTTGACGCCGGGGAGAAAAAGAGCGTCGCCTCAGTATTCACCTGGACCCTGCACCCCGGCAAAAACCAACTGCGCGTAAGGCCTCGCAACATTGCAGGCAGGGAAGGAATCCCAAGCTGGATCGCACTGGAATACGCCAACTAGGTTACAAGCCAACTTTGAGCTAATATTATTGGGGCTCCTCGTTAAAGTAACCGTCAGGCGCAGGGCGTGAACCTTCCTGCCACCATTGTTTGATCACCCAGGCTTCGGTCTGAGCCTCGACGCCGGCAGGAAGGAAGGCGTGGATGGCTAGTTGCAGGGGTTGGCGGGCATAGCGGCGGGAGAGGCGGACTTTATAGACTACCCACGAGCAGCCCAGGCCCTGCGTATTGCCAAACTGCCGGCTGTCGGGAACCGGCGCCAACGGCACGTTCTCGCCGCCGATCCGCGCCATCGTCTGCACGATCTGGCAGGCGGTGGGAGCGTATCGCCAATCGGCGTCGCCCCGGCGCAATCGGATGGACACGGCCAGCACAAAACTGCCGTCCTCCAATGCGGGCAGCGTGGTTTCATAGGCATAGGTTCTCGGTTTTAAATCCTTGCGCTCGAAACTGCCCGCGTCGGCAAAACGGACATCCATGCGTTTGTCCGGCTCGCCGGTTTGAAGCGGCAAGACGGCGCCCAAACCTTCTGCTTCACCGTCGGAAATGGAGCGAAGCGGCATGGCGCTGTCGCCGGACCCAGCGGTCACTTCGAGCAGCAACACTTCAAACGGACGCAGCCAGAAATCCAGCGTGTCGCCCATTTTAAACGGCAGGCCGTCCCGCCGCCGCAGGCGGGATTGATCGGGGAACTGGGAAACCACTCGCAGAGCCGTTCCGGGCGACGCCTCCAATCCGAGATTTTTGTCCAGCGGAAGTTCCACGCGGCGCGCGGCGAAATAGTCGTTGTTCAAGAAAATGAAGCCGTGCTTTTTCTCGCCATAAGCGTAGCCGTACACCTCATTGAGGATCGGATCGCCCAAGATGTTCCGCCGGTGCAGGAACAGAGATTGATTTTTCCTGGCGAGCGCGCTCATGCGAGCGAGGAAGTCCACATCGTCGTCGCTCAATTGATAAAGGTCGCCCCACAGATTTGGAAAGAGAAGGCTGCCGCGCCCCAAATCCATGACCAGCGCCGGACGCCATCGTTCCTTGCCCATGAAGTTTCCCCAACGCGTGTCGGCCAGCCAGACGCCCAGGCTGTCCTTCAACATCGGCGGAATGGTGGAGGCGAATTGCGCGTTTTGGTCCTGGGCCAGCGTCACCGAATCCCGATAGTAGAGCGCGGGGAAACGGCTGGTGCCGGAGCCTTCCATTTCCAGGCCCGATTCAAAAACCATGTCGCCGTAGAGCGCCCAAAACGGCGAGCCGGCGCCCCAGTACCACAAAAGGAACGTGTCCGGCGCGGCGGCGCGGACGCTGGCGGCCACGTCAATCAAATTGTCATACATGGCCGCCACGGAATATTTGCCGGGCAAATGGCCGTGGTCGTTGCTGTCGCAATAATAATCGCCGCCGTCAATCTTCACGAAACGGACGTTGTTCTGACGAACGTGGTAAAGGACGGCGTTCTTGAAAATGCTGAAGTAAGGCTCGGAGGCGAAACAAAAGTTGACGCCGCCCTCAAGGCGGGGATAGCCGTCGCGGTAGGGCAATCGCGGCGCGAGGCCGTTGGCGAACGCGGCCGCATAGTCCCAGCATGATTCCGTGCCCCAACTGGTGGCGAACCACAGGCCGAACTTCATCCCCATACTGTTGGCCAGCTTGACAATTTCGCCCGGCCCTTCTGGATAGCACCCCGGACGAAAGCGCGTGAGGTCCGAAGCAGGATCAACCCAGCCCGCATCCATCGTGAAGTAATCAAAGGCCGCGCCCTTCTTCTGAAATTTCTGCAAGAGGCCAAGGACATCGAGCGTTTCCACGTCGTCCAATGCCGGACAGGCGCCCCATTGGTTGTTGATGCCAAAAGGCGTATAGACGGAGAGAAATCGCTTGGGGCGCAAGCTCGCGGCCTGGAGCCATGCGACAAAATGTTCACGCGCGCCGCCCTTCTCCGCCACGCTCACCAGGGCCGTGTGCGTCCGATAGTCCCCTCCCGGCGAAAGTCGCCGGCCCGGATAGTAAGACAATTGCACATGACCGCGGTTCCCTTTGTTGACGCCCGCCGGATGCTCGATGGCCGCGAACACTTCGTCCCCGATAAACAGCGGTTTTCCATTGCCCCCGCCGGACGTGCTGGCTTCGGTCGCAAAATCGTCCAGGTTCACGTCCAGCAGCAACAAATCGTGGTCGGAGTGATTCGTTATTTCGGCCCATTTGCGGCGCGTGGGGCCGTCTAATTGCACGTGCAGGCGGACGTCAACAGGCATAGAACGGGAGCGCAAGTCAAACACAGCGTGCTGCGGGTCGAGCAAACGCGCGTCGCGCACCTCGAAATCCTCCGCGCGGCTGAAGGGTTCGGAAAGGCGGTCGGCGACGGCGGAGAACACCAGACCCAGCTCCTGCGCGTCCAACATAACGAAAGAGTGTCCGGACATTTTGTTCTCAAACCAGGCTCCTCGCAACGGCCCGCCGCTCCAATCGAAATGCCAGTCAAGATGATCATTGGAGAGCGTCAATTTGCGGTCCGCGCCGCCGTCATTCTTTTTTTTTAATTCAAGAATCAGGACCCAATCATGCTCCAGGCCGGCGGGCGGCGCGCAGCGCCACTCGCCATGTTCATCGCCACGGATTTCTCCCAGAGGAGTGGTGACGCCGGTGACGGGATCGAACCACCGCGCCAGATGCGTCGTGCGCATGCCCAAGTGATGCACTTCGACGGTTTCGGTCCGCGGCACGTAAGTGACACGCACCACCCCGGGTATGCCCGCCGACTGCGGTCCGTTGACATCGTCGTTCCCGCCTTCGATCGCTCCCCACAGCTCCTGGCCGTAGCGGGCCGTGATGATGGCGTTGGTCCAATCGTCCGCCTGCTCGGATTTCGCGCAACGCCAGTCGTTGTCGGAGACAATTTGCAACTTTTTGCCGTCGGCAAATTGAATATCCAATGCGGCGATCAAGCCGGCGGGATTTGCGGCGGGCGCGGGTTTGTTGGTGGCGCTGACAAAAAGCTCGTTGGTGCCCGCATGGAGCAAACGAGTGATGTTGTCGAAACGCCGGGCGGTCCGCCAAGTGTCGCCGCCGCCCAGTTCCTTTCCATTGAGTCGCGCGGCGAATTGATCATCGGCCGCCAGGCGCAACGAGGCGCGGGCCACCGCGCGTCCCTCAGGCAGGACGAATGTTCGCTGAAAAAGACGTGTTGCCGCGGGGGCGTCCACGGCGGGATTTCCTTCGGGATACCAAATCCAGGCGGCTTTTTCGAGCAAGGGCGGCCCGAAGTCGGCCCATTCGGGATGCGGACGAAAATCCTGCCAGGCAAACTGCTCCAGGAACTTCTTTCCGAAGCCGACCTGCTGCGAACCGGGCAGGTGCATTGCTTCATTCCAGGGAATGATGCCGTAGCTCCCGCCGTGGGGTGACTTGCCGTGCGGCTCGCCGGGACGGTTGCATTGCCAGATGCCGTTGGCGCCGTAAGTGTGGCCGGCGGCGCCGTTCATCAGGCAAACCCAGAACATGCGGCGCGTCCATTCCGTCGGCAGGCTGTCACTGAGCATTTCGTAACTGGCCTCGCCGTCAATGACCGGCATGACCGGGTTGGTGGCATAGGAATTACGGACGGTGTTGACGGCGACCGCCGCAGCTTCCTGGCGGCCATGCGGCGTTTGCAGCATGTCAAAATCAAGAAGCGCCGGGTCGTCCGTCGCGTGGCGCGCGGTCATTGGTTCGATGCCGGTCGGATGCAGCGTGAGCGGACGATGCCACGGGTCGGTGTCCCTGATGTAACGAAGAACGGCGGTCCAATCGTGGACTTGCTGGCGGTCATCGTAGGGAAAGCCTTTGGCCAGATACCATGGCAGATTGGCCTCGCCGGCCGCGCACCAAACCACCGGCCATGCGCCGTAGCGCGCGATAAGATAGCGCCATTGCGCCTTCATTTTTTCCACGCCCATCCAGGGCATGAAATAGCCCCAGGCTCCGACGATGCACGGTGTGAAGCCTTGTTCCACCAGATAACCCAGGCGCTTGTCGGCCTCGTCAAAGTATTGGGGGCGGATGCGGGTGTAATTGGTTTCCCAGGGAAATCCCGCCTCGTTGGCGCCGCGCGGATCAAAAGGAGGCATGTCGGGATAAAGACCAGCCACGATTTGAATGACATTGAACCCCTTGGCCTTCCGGTCTGCTGTCAATTGCTGGAATTCCTCCGGCCAATGAAGCCGGTGGCAAAGTCCCATCCACCAAGTGTCCCCAAGCCAAAAGAACGGCTGGCCGTCGAGGTGTTCCAGATAACGGCGGCTGCCCGCCACGTGCAGTGGGCCGTGACGGTAAAGCGGATTTTCTCCCGTGTAAGCAACGATTTCGACCGTCCCGCTCAAACCGTTCAAACCACGATCATCCGCCGGGGCGCACTCGGTATGGAAATGATGCGCCCCAACCAGCGGCGAGGCATAGCGCACTTTCCAAGTCTGGCCTCCATCCCAAAAGGCGGGCACGCGCAACTCCTCTCCTTTCGGGTCCACAAAGACCGCGTCCAATTGCACCTGGTTGAACGGGTCCGCGTAAGTTCGCGCGGCGGTCAAGGTCAGCTCGACCATGACATTGGCCTGGGTGCGCAAGGAAAGGTCGCCTAAAGCGGCCACAGTCATCCATGGCCCCAGCAGGAGCGGCAAAAGCAGTTTAAGTTTCAATTTGAACAGGTCATAGGTGCGCTGAACAATGGTTTAACCAGCGCCAAAGTCAAGAGCCAAATCCATCACCTTTCGTCATTGGGCGCATCTCACTTTTTGGACAGGGCGCTCTGATTCGCAGCTCCGCTAGGAGCGAAATCTTTGTAGATCAACCACATCCAATGGAAAATTAGCTCCGTAGGAGCGGCATATCCGGGGCGGAGCCAGGGCAGATGTCGCCTCTACGAGGCTTTGCTCTTTAGAGGAGACGGTGATCTACAAATAGTTCGCGCCTACGGCGCTGCTAAAAGTGAGATGCACCTTTCGTCATTTAGCGGCTTATTGGCTGTTCGACTCTAAACTTTACTGGAATTGCAGGCGGAAGAACGCCGCAGGCGAGCTATTCGTTACCACGATCCCTTGGATTGGCGTTCCATTAGTGACCGTGGTCCAGTTCGTGGAAGAGAGATTGGTGCTGGTTTGCACCACAAAATTCGTCGCTCCAGCAGGATAATAAAGCACGGATTGATTCCCGTTGAAGGCAATGTTTAAGTTCATCAGAGGCACAATACTGATATTCGCGAAGGCCGCCGTCCCGGCGGTGGAGGGATTGTTGGTATCGGTTTGGATTTGGAGATAGCCCCCCAGAAAGTCGCCGGCGCTCCCGACGTATTGGCCAGGGCCAAGGTCGAAGTAAGTATCCCCGTTCGTCGATGATGCGGCCCACTGTCCGTTCACCGAATATTGAAAGGAAGGGTTGCCGGTCTTCGGGTCGAGGACATAATTCAACCCCACGGTATAAGTTTCACCATTTGTGTAATTTGGGACACGTCCGCCGTAACTGTTGGTATAACCGCCTGCCGCGGGGGAGAACGGGTAATACGAAGGCCCTCCACCTTGGAAAACCACTCCGGAATAGCCAACGATGAAGATTCCCAGATCGCCGCCAAAATTGGCGCTTGGATCGCTGAAGAGAAGACCGCCTTCGATGTCCTTGCCGACATTGCCGCCGGTCACTGTCACGCTGAAAGTAGCGCTGAAGTAGTCATTGGATTGAAATTGGTAGGCGCTCGAGCCTCCGTTGGCGGAGAAATACCACGCATCCTTGTTGGCGTAGCCATTTCCACCCGCGGAGCTGACGTTCGTCTCGTTGAGCGAGATGGACCCAACGTTGGGATTGATGAAGGTGTTGACGTCCGAAAACGTCGCGCCAGGGATGGGAGGCGTAAAAAGTTCAGAATCAATGAAGGCCGAATTGATCGTGCTCACCTGAGCATACGCAGGGTTGACGGCAACGAAGGCGAGGCCGATGGCGGCCATGCAAAGGAGGCGGACCGTTTGGCTACGACCTTGTTCTGACGTTGATCGGGAACGTGACTGTTGAGTGATGTTTGAGTTCATAAATGGCATTTTAGTGCGATGACAATTCGATTTATTCGTTTTCCAATGTGCTGGACAATGGCGCGTATTTGCCTGACTTTAAGAAAAACCCGGAATTCACACAATGGGGTGAACACCCCATAGCCGGCACGGACGTCAAAGTGTATAATAACAACGCCAAGATTTTGGCGCAAGGCGGTGCAACTTGGCTGATTTTAAGAAAAGCGCGGCCGTCATACTATGGGGTAAACACCCCATATCCGGCGCCGGAGGTAAAACCGTATCATCGCCCATTATAAAGGAAATTGACAACTCAGTCTCGGGTGCTGAAATAAAGGCCCAGTCCTCCGTTATGCTCGATAAAGTGTGTTATCACAAGGCTGTCACGAAGAAAAGCGTGGCCAAACAGCGGAATTATCTATGAACAAAACCGCCCACTTTGCAGGCTTGGCCCTCGCCGCCGCCCTGGCCCTGGCCGACGGCCCGGCCCAAGCCGGCAATATTCTTGTCAACACCAATTTCGGAGCCAACAGCGGCCAGGCCGTGGCGTCGGGCTGGACCTATTTCAAACCGCCGACGGTCCCGGCTTCGACCAAGGATTATTGGATCGGCGGCCCTCCGACCGGAGGCTTTTTTGCCACCCCGCTTTCCGGCACCCAGTATTGGAAGGAGTGGGGGGCCGGTTATTTTGCCGCCCCACTCAACAATGTGGCCGGCATCTACCAGACCTTCGGCAGCTCTCCTGGTTCGGTCTATCAAGCCAGCGGATGGTTTTACACATCCAGCAGCGACACGCTGGGGGCCGATTGCTATGTCTGGATTGACGTTTCTTTCCTTGATTCGAGCAGCAACCTTCTCGCCCTTTACACATCGGCTGATTTTTCCGCCGGCGTGGGAACGGATGCCTGGTTCCAATATGAGGTGACCAATGCTTGCGATCTATCGTCCCCGGTTGCCACCGGCGACCCCTATTTCACCAACTACGCGGTGTCGGGTGCGGTGACGCAGTTGGTCGCGCCAGCCGGGACCACGCAGGTCCGTTACCGATTTGCCTATTTGCAGTCAGGCAATGGGGGAGGCTCCTGCTATTTCGACGATCCCGCGCTCGACCAGAACGCCGGCTTGTCAGCGCCCGTCATTGGCAGCATCCTCCCCCAGAACATGATCTTCTTCCCTCCCGGCAACGGCTTCAGCTTTGATGTCAGCTCGCCGAGCGGCTCAACCATCAATAGCAACGCCATTCAACTCGTCCTCAATGGCGTGGATGTTTCCGGGAGTCTGGCGATCAGCGGCTCCTCATCGAACAAGACCGTGATCTATCAAGGGCTGCAATCTAACACGACCTACAACGCGTCCATTACCGTGACGGACGTGTTTGGCCTCTCGGCAGCCGCCAGCACCTATTTTGAAACTACCTGGGTCGGGATTCCTCCCATTCTCTATCTGTGGGAAGCCGAGGATTTTGACTTTGACAGCGGAATGTTTATTGACAACCCCGACCTCTGTAACGCCCCCGGCGACACCAACTGCTACTATGGGACGGTGGGCACGCCCAACGTGGACGAGCAGAGTGATGGCGTGCAGCCAGTCAATGATCTCTATCGCCCGCAAGATCAAATGAGCATCGGCGTTTCAGGGGATTATTTGCGCGAGAACCTTTTCCTTGCGGACAGGACGGATTACGAATTAAACCCGTTCGAATTCGGCCAGTGGGTCAACTACACCCGGAACTGGACCAACGGCACCTATTGGATCATCGGCCGCCTGGCCACCGGCACCAGCCTCTCCGGTTATTTGACAATGACCCTGGAAAATAGTGATGGCACCAGCAATGAACTAGGCGCCTTCACGGTCACCAACGGACTCGGCTGGACCACTTTTCAGAACGTCTTTCTGCTCGATACCAACGGCAACAAAGTAAACGTGACACTGTCAGGCAAAAGCACTTTGCAGGTCACGAGCGGGGGCAACTTATTGCCGAACTTCTACGCGTTGGTCGAAGCGACGGTGGATGAGCCGATTTTGAGCGGGTTGTACCCCGACGGCACGCACCCGTTCGAGTACGCCAATACTCTCAGTTTCACCGTTACCTCAGACGGAGCCACCTTTCCGACCAACGGCATCAAAGTGATCCTGGATGGCTTCGATGTTTCTTCAGCGCTGGTTTTCAGCGGTTCGGCGTCGAACACCACTGTTGTTTATCCTGATCTGCTGCCCAATGCCATCCACACCGCGATTATTTCCATAACCAATTCTCTCGATCACGGCATCCTTATCACCAATGATTTTGACACGTTCAGCACCAATAATTACATGGTTCAAGCCTCGGATTTTGACTTCAACGGCGGACAATATATTCCCAACGCTGATTGGTACCCCAATGCTTATGCAGGCTTTGAGGCTACGACTAACATTGACTTCCAACACACGACTCTTGGTTGTGAGCAGTACCCGTATCGTCCGAACGGCATTTCACAACAACAAGGGTATGACTACCTGACACCTATCTTCGTCAGTGATGGAGGGATTGATTATGACCTGGGTTGCTTTGGGCCGGGTGATTGGGCCAATTACACGCGGTCGTATCCGGCGGGCAAGTTCTTTGTCTATGTGCGTTCCGCGGGTCTCGGCCCGTATTCGATGTATCTGGAAAAAGTCGTCAGCGGTGCGGGCACGACCAATCAGGTCGCCGCGAAGCTGGGCGACTGGGGCGCTGTCGGGCTTAACGAACTCACCCATGCGTGGGTGCCACTGACGGATGAGGGCTTGTCTGCGCCAGTCGTAGTGAACTTGAACGGAGTCGAAACCCTCCGTATCACCACCACCACCGGCGACTGCTATCCAAACTACTTCATGCTCGTGCCGGCATCCGGCATCAACACTTCGGCCTCGAGGCAGGGCGCCAACGCGGTCATTTCTTTCCCGACTCAGTCCGGGGTTGTCTATAGAGTTTTTTCCCGGGCTGATTTGAACTCCGGCAACTGGAACCTCCTGACCACCGTGATGGGCAACGGCGCCGTCGAAACCATGAGCATCCCTGCCACGACCGCCGCGCAGTTTTATCAAGTCGTCGCTCCCTAAGCCGCATCCATGCAGTCGAAGAACACGACAGGAAGATTTTGAGACAGGATTTACAGGATGAACAGGATTAAGCACGGCACACGGGTCTCTCCGCAATCGGTGAGGAATTATCGCTGATGCCACATCCTCTTTTCCATCCTGTTAATCCTGTCAAAATTCAGCTCTTTAACTGCATCGTTCCGTTCGGGACAGGCCGCCGCCTGATTTGTCAAATTCTCGCCGTGACAGCCGCGATTCACACTGCGGCTGCCATCAATACACCCACCAATTTAGTGAGTTGCGCGGGAGATCTGAGCATCGTTTTGCATTGGGACCAAAGCACCGATCCCACCCTTGCGGGATACAATGTCTATCGTTCAGCCAGCAGCAACGGGCCATTCGCCGTGCAGAACCCCAGCTTGCTAACGTCGGCTGGCTTTTGCGATCTCCATGTCAGCGATGGGCAGACGAATTTTTACCAGGTCACCGCCGTGGACACGTCCACGAATTCAAGCCCTCCTTCGGCCATCCTGGCTGCGGTTGCCAATCCCTTTACGAACGATGATCAGTTTTTGGATTACGTCCAGGAGACCGATTTCGATTACTTTTGGTACTGGGCCAATCCAGCCAATGGCCTCGTGCCGGACCGGAGCGAAACCAACTCCTCGTGCAGCATCTCGGCGGTGGGGTTCGGGCTGACCGCGATCGGCATTGCCATTGACCACGGCTGGATCTCGCGCGCCCAAGGCGTGGCGAGGGTCACGACGACCTTGAACACCTTTCTGCAAGGGCCGCAAGGCTCCAATGCCACCGGCGTCATCGGATACAATGGGTGGTTCTATCATTATTTGGAAATGAACACCGCTTTGCGGGCCAACTCAGCGCCGGAACTGTCTTCGATTGACACGACCTTTCTGCTGGCCGGCATCCTCTACGCCAAAGAGTATTTCAATGGAACCAACGCCGGCGAAACCGCCATTCGAACGATGGCCGACGCCATCTTTAATCGGGTGAATTGGAACTGGATGGCGCAAGGAACCAACGCAGTGTCCATGGCCTGGTATCCCACCACCGGATTCGATCCCAACAATTGGGTGGGCTATGACGAGGCGATGATTCTCTACTGTCTCGGCCTCGGCACCACGACCAATCCCCTGCCGGCTTCGGCCTGGGCCCAGTGGACGACCGGATATTTGTGGGCCACGAACTGGGGCCAGGCCTACCTCCAATTTCCTTCTTTGTATGTGCATACTTACTCCCACTGCTGGATTGATTTCCGCCACATTGCGGACTCTTACATGAGCAACCATAACAGCACCTACTTCGAAAACTCCCGGCGGGCGAGCCTCGCTCAACTGGCTTACGCCATCGCCGATCCGATGGACGAAGTGGGATACAGCAGCAATGTTTGGGGTCTGACCGCGTCTGACGGACCTGATGGCTACGCCGTGCATGGTCTTCCGCCGGAGGGATTCGACGACGGCACCATTGCCCCCACCGGCGCGGGCGGAGTCCTGGCCTTCACGCCCGAATATTCAGTTCCGACCTTGCGCTACTTTTACACCCATTACCGCCCCCACCTTTGGACTGACGACGGCTTCTACGACGCGTTCAACCTTACCAAGCAGTGGTACGATACCGACGAACTGGGCATTGACCAGGGACCCATCGTGATTATGATCGAGAACTACCGCACACAGCGGCCTTGGAAGCTTTTCATGCAAAACCAGGAGGTCCAAACTGGTTTGCAGCGCGCTGGCTTTAACTCACTGCCCTTCGTGATGATCCAGGGGCAGGTTTTGTCGAACCTGACAGCGTTCAGCCTCACTTGGTCCGCGCAGCCCGGCGGCACTTATCAAGTCGAATACTCACCCGACCTCGTGACCTGGTTTGCTTCGCCGACCGGGGAAGTGGTCGCCACCGGCGCCAATGCAAGTTGGACTGATAGCGGCCCCCCCGCCACCATTGCGTTGCCAATGAGCGCCTCCCAGAGATACTACCGCGTCTTCCAGTTCGGTTTCCCTTAGCCGCATCCAAGCAGTTGAACAACACGACAGGAAAATTTTGAGACAGGATTAACAGGATTAACAGGATGAAGCACAGCACACGGAAATCTCCCCCAACAGTGAGGGATTATTGCTGATGCCACATCCTCTTTTCCATCCTGTAAATCCTGTTAATCCTGTCAAAATTCATTTCTTTAACTGCATCGTTCCGGCTTCGACACAATAAGAACTCCATCTCTTGATGGTCCGCTCTGGGGCGGGCGAGGCGTCACCGTCATGGAAGTGATTCGGTTATTAGCGTTCCGCCAGCCACGCTGTAGATGGAGGCGGTGCGGGCGAACGCCGCGGGTTGCGAAGTGTAGATCGTGAGAGGTCGCGGCGCCAGCATGCCCAGCTCTTCCGGGACATCCAGCACGCGCAGGACATTCAGGAAAATCGGCCCATCGCGGTGGGAGGCCGGCGGGTTCACCACCACAACCCCTGCCAGGCGCGGCTCGAACAACGCCGTGTCGGCCGCAATCACGCCCGCCTGTCCGCTCCCGGCGATGATCCAGTTCGCATTGGAGTGGCCGCGCATCACCTGGGCGGCCACGACGAGCGCGTCCTCCAGGCGTCCACTATCCACGGTGCGGCCCAGCAAAGCCAACGAACGCTGAATGGCGTAAGGCGCCGGGTCCTGCCAGCGGGTCGGGCCGGTGCCGCGCGGCGCGACGAGCAGCACGGCCGCATCGCCGGCAACCCTGGCCAGCCAATCAGGTTTGGCGTCGAGTGATTCGTCCGGCCCCAGCACGATGAGCCAACGTTTGCCGTCCGGCTTGCTGCTGGAGGCCGGGAAGTATTTCCAATAAGCGGTGATGCCCGGCGCCGTCACGAGCGAGCCGGATTGCGGTTTGCGATCGAGGTCCAGACCCGCCTTTGGCTCAAGTTTCTCCGGCAAAGAACGGAACACAATCCGCCGCAACTCGGCGAGCCGATTCTGGCGCCAGGCTTGAAATTCTTCGGCGGTCTTCGGCAGGGCCGGGGTGGCCCTCGGCACAAACAATTCATCAATTTTCGTATTGAGTTCGTCGGCGGGCAGGTCGCCGGGGAAGGCGCGCAATTGCTTGCCCTCCAAGGCCGGCAATGGCGGCTCGGTGACGGGCGCGTTGCTGCCCTGAAGATGCCAGGCGATCCAACGATAAGCCATCAGCCGCAACTCTGGATTGTCGTTGTGGCCGCCAGGGGTGATGCCGATGTCGAAGAGTCCCTCGGTCCGGTTGGTGTAAAAACCGTAAAGCTTTTCCAGTCGCGCGCGGACGCGGTCGTTGCCGTCCATCGGGAAGAGCGGGTCGTGGCCGGAGTTCTCAATGAGCAGCGGACGCGGGGCGATCAGGGCGGCGATATAGGTCCACGGCCATTGAAAAGTGTTGATGAGAAACATGCAGTCGCAGTGAGTGTTGACGGTTTTCTGGCCCACATAATCTTCGAGGTCGCTCATGCCGCTGACGGGCGCCGCGACCTTCACGCGCTCATCGGCCGCGGCGATCCAGAACGACGCGGCGCCGCCGCCGGAGATGCCGGTGACCGCGAGGCGGCCGGGGTCCACTTCGGGCCGGCTTTGGAGATAATCGAGAGCGCGAATGCCGTTCCAACATTCGACGGCGGAGGGAGCGTACCCGCGCGCCTGCCACCACCAACGGTTGTAGCGGTAAGTGCCGTGGTGGATGCCCGCGATCTCGCCGAGTTGGAGTGTGTCAATGATGAGACAAACGAAGCCGTGCGTCGCGAACCACATTCCGTGATGTTGGAAGGCGGTCTTGTTCCCGTCGCGCCCGCGTTCCGAGTGGCCGCAGACGTAGAGCACGGCGGGCAAGTTCGCGCCGGGCTTGGCGTCCTTGGGCAAATAGAGATTGCCCGTGACGTAGAGATGCGGACGGCTTTGGAAATAGAGTTTCTCGACGCGAAATCCTTCCTCACGCTCGATCGTGCCAGTGACCTGCGCGTGGAGCGGCGTGCGCTCAGGCAGCGGCCACAGGCCGAGCATCTCGAAGTATTGCCGGCGCAACTCCGGGCGTCGCGCTTCCCATTGCTCACGGTTGGTGACGCCGTCGAGGAATTGAGCATCCAGGCGCACGGCTTCCTGGCGGAGGAAGGCTTCGATCATAGCCTGGCCCTCGGCATTGGCAACACCGGCAGGTTGAGTGGCGAAGGCGCTGAAGACGAACATGACCCACGGCAACAACACCAGGAACGCGAAGTCCATCGGCTTTTTCACAATGATTTCTCTAGCACCGACAACGGCGAGAGCCAATGAAAACTTACGGAAACTGTTTCTCTATCTTGAATTGGGCTTGGGCCGGATTATAGGGCACAAAGTCCCGCATCTTGACGCGCACGTATGGGCGGCGGTAGGCGCATTCCCCGCCCAGGGCGTAGCTGATCCACACCTCGCGGGCGGTGGCGTCGTAGGCCGCGTTCATCAGGTTCCCACCCAGAGAGCCGATTGACTTGGACAATTGGATCACTGCGTCCATGTCGTACTTGCCGTGGCCGTATTCGGTCAGATGGGCCTGGGCTGTGGGGTCGCGCGATTCGGCGTGATAGACGATGTCGGGGAACACCGTCGGCGCCAGTTCATCGGTGGGGTCGTTATCTTTCCAAATTTCAAGGTCTGGCGCCCAGGCCTTCATTTTCACGGCGGCCGGAATTTTGCCGTCGCCGACCACGAAATGGTATTTCTTAATGCGCTTGGCGTCTTTAATCATTTGCACGGCCTCATCCAAGGTCCTGGCGGAATAAAGGATCTGCCGAAACATGATCATGAAATGAAGGCCATGCATATCGTAAGGGCCGTCACTGGCCGGCGAATCGCCGATTTCAGTCAGGGTGATGCCCTCCAGGTTCATCCCGGTATGGCAGCCAATGCTGCCCGCAAAGGAAGGATTGATGTGCGGAATGCCGCTTTTGGGAATATAGACCACCACACACCTGAAATCCTGCAAATGGGCCGAAGTGGTATAATCAAGGTTGCGGATTTGGTAAAGGTGCCCGTTGCGGGTGGCCTTGCCCCAAATGGCCACGCCACTGCACGAATACTCGTTGACCGCCGGGATCATGTGAACGCGCTTGAGCAATTCCAGCGGCAATCCCGCGCCCTCCGCCAAACCTTCCATTTCTTCGACAAACTGCGAGCACATGAAAGGTTCCATCTCTTCCCAGGCCTTATCCAAATTGGCCGGAGTGAGTCTGTCCCCCTTTTCCTGTTGAGCCATTTCCAGGAATCGCGGCGCGAAGGTCTGAATTTCCGGCCGCATCAACGTGCCTAACGCCAGGCCCATTTCCCTCGGTGTGCCAGTGACGACCACGACCGGGAAGCAATCCGGAGCGGTTCCAAGCGTGACGCGGTAACCTTCTCCCCAAGTCTGGCAGGCCGCCGCGCAGCAGAGCCATAATATCCCGATGCGGGTTTTCATGTGTGTTTTCGGCTTAGTATGTCAACGTCACCGTGCCACCCGCAAGCGAAATGGTCGCGATATTAACCGGCGCAATGGCCTGCAGCCGGTAGAACCTGGCCAGCCCAGCCGTCGGGATCGTGATCGTCCGGGTGCCAGGGTTGACCGTGGCCGTGGGGTCATCGGCAAAAGGTCCGTTGACCACAGGCGACGATTGGACCGTCACCTGAGCCGGCACCAGCAGCAGGTAGTTCAGCGCCACCACGTCATTGTATGAGCCGTTGCCCAGGGGCCCGCCCATCGTTAAACGAAGCGTGTTGGTGCCCGATAAGTTCACGATCACGCACAAACCGTTGGTGTCCAGCAGCGGTACATAGCTGAAATTGGCCTTGCGAATCTGGTCCGGCACACTGAATGTGCCCAGGTCCGACACGGTCTGGTTGGTCTGGGTCGGGTCGCTGGTGACCATGCTCAGGGTGATGGTGGTGGAGGAAAAAGAACCAACCCGGAGGAGCGCGAAGTAGTTGCTGACGCCTGAGGTGAACGCGCGCGTGTAGTTCAGCCAATCCCCGGCGTGGGTGTTCACCACCAGGTATTCAACCAAGCCGACGGCGGCATACTTTTGCCGCGTGTTGTCGTCAGGACGAGTGTAAGGGTTACTGACGGGGTTCCAGGGCACTATGGGTGTGGTGTCAGGATGAGCATCATCCTGAATCTCCTGGCGGAGCCCTTCGCCGGTCATCACGGCGTCGTTGGGCCGGTAGTCATCCCAGCCGCTGTCGGGCGCGGCCTGGGCCGTATAATAATCCACGTCGGATGTCCCCAACGTCTCCCATATAAGGTCGTCATTGTCATAATATCCGACACCGTTGCCATTGACTTGAGGATTGCCGTTGGTGGGAAGGCCCGAAACCGGAATCGGATCAAGCTGGAAGACGCCGTTGGAATAATTGTAGTCTTCACACTCGATAGTTTTGACGAACTCGGAAGACAGGTAGGCGTCGCTGAACGTGTCAAACCAAAACGTATTCGTGGAGGTCATCAACCCGCTAGTGTCCGCCAGTGTGATCTGGGCGCTGTATAGGGCGTTGCTCCTCAGAGCGGACCCCGGCAGGTTGCCCGTGATGTTTGTGCCGTTGGATGAAAGCGTCAACTGGCTGGAGACATCCACCCCGTTGAGAATCAGCTTGGTAGCCGATGCATTAATGACATTGGCCGTATAGGTCGCCGCAGTGAAGCTGATGCCATTCGTCGGGTTATAAAAATTCTGCCACCGCCCGGCGGGCAGGCGGGTTTCCACCACCGGCGTGCCGGGAATCGAATCCATCAGGGCCGGAGGCGTGGCTAAATTCGGGTCCGTCGCCGCAGCGAGGTAGTTGTCAATTGTGACATCCGTGGTGCCGACGTCGCTGTCGCGGCTGTAAGAAACGACACCGCAGAAGCCCGAAGTGAACGTGGCGTTCGAATCGGTAACCTGAATCGTCGCCAGCGACGTGGTCAGATCGTTCAGATCATACATTTGACCCGTGTAGATCTGGCCGACGCATTTGAAGACCAGGCGATAGGAGTGTCCCGGCACCGGCGTTATCTCGCAGTCGCCCAAGGTGGTGGTACTGAAGCCTGGCTCAACGGTGTTGATCTGGAGCTGTCCCCCCTGAGCGTTTCCTGGATTGTCCCCAGCCTGGGCGGGGTCATAGTTGAGAATCATCCCGGCGCCTCCATCCAAGCCGAAGTTGCCCCCAGGGGTCAAACGCGCGATCAGAACCACTGCCTGGTTCTCCACCACCCAGTTGACCATATCCACCGCCTCGTAAAAATTGGTGTAATCATACTGCTCATTGGTTTGCACGATCCCACATACTGCGGGCAATCCAGCGGCGGCGTATGGGTCGGCTTGAATCTCCAGCCCTTTGCCGGTCCCAACGGGAACAAAAGTGTAGCTTTGCGGAAACGCTTGGAACACCGTCCAGTTCGTGCTTAAGGCGCCCGAATCGAAATTGTCGGATTGCGCTGCCCCGCGGGGCTGCAAGGCCAGAAGCAGGATTAAAGCCGTCAACATGCTGACGCTTCTGAACATGGCTCCAGCGGAATGGGAAAGGTCGCCGTGGTTCATAATAAGAATAAGAATGGGTTCATTGGCAACTTCATTAACAAGCATCCCTCTGCGCGTCAAGGAAAAAGAGTGGCCGGCCCATGACATTTTCCGAAATTCCCCTTGCGCCAAACAGTCCAAACCCTTTAAAAATATGCTCCATGACAATGTCCTTCCTGCTCACGCGCCCGGATGCTTAATGACGAGTTGAAACCCGGCGCCGGCCGCCCCATCGCACAAGCCATGAAAAATCCACGTTGCCTCCTCCTCTCGCTGCTCGTTGCGCTCTGGCCCTTCCTCGCGCCGGCCCACACGGACGACACCAACTCGCTCTTGCCTGTCTTCACCGCCGCTCTGAATCAGGTGGCCGCGCTGATCGAGCCTCCAACCAACCAGCCCCCGCGCACCTTCACCACCACGCTCAAAATCCTCAAAGCTGACGGGCTTCCCAAGGAACTGGCGGGCAGCCAATGGGCGCTGGCCCTCCAAGCTCCCGACCATCTGCGCGTTGCGGGTGCCTGGGACGGCCAGCAGTGGGCTGCCTGCCGCGACGGCCAGGAAGTTTGGATCAACGCCGCCACCAAAAAATTCGGCCTGCTCGGTTCGCCCGACATCCCGCCCTTTGCCAGCGCCCCGGACCACAAGGAGACCTCCCCGCTCGATTCGCTGAAACTGCCGCTCTCGCGCGAACAACTCTTCTTGCTGCCGCTATTGACCGACCTCCAACCTCTGCCTGCGGAAAATGTCGGCGGAACTCCCTGCCGGGTTTTCACTGTCAAAGCCAAACCCGAAGTGGTCTCCGCCCTCAAACTGCCTCGTGGCACACTCCAACTCTGGGTGCGTGAAACGGACAGCTTCCCTTTGCGGCTCGCTTACCACGAAAGCGCAACAACCGAACTTCAGGTTGAGCTTCAGCAGCCGCAATTCAGCGCTCCCTGGCCGGAGGAGCAATGGAAGCTCTCCCCAAGCGGCGGCGAGCACATCGAGTCGGTCGCCCGCTCGCACCTGACGCGCTTCTTTGAGGTCTCACTGGCGATGCTGGGTGAAAAGCTGCCCCCCCTCGGCCCGGCCAGCGGCGAACGCCGCGTCCTCGCCCGCGAGGGCGCGGGCAGATTGGAAATGGTGGATGGCACCCGCGTGTTGTTCCTCAAGGGTACGCCCGAGGAGATGGGCCGCCAGCATGGCAAATTGATGCAGAAGCAAATTCGCGACCTGGTCAACCACATCTTGTATGGGGTCGGCGTGGGCAGCTCCTTCGATAAAGGCCGCTGGTTTTTTGGCGAAATTGAGTCGGCCCAAAAACGGCTGGCGCCTTTCATGGACCAGCGCTATTCCCGTGAAATGGACGCGCTGGCCGACGGCGGCGGCCTTCGGCGCGAAGAGGTCCGTCTGGCCAATCTTTTCCCCGAGCTATTTCATTGCAGCGGCTTCGCCCTTTTCGGCAATGCCACCGAAGATGGCCGCCTCTATCATGGCCGCGTCCTCGATTATCTCCGCGGTTTGGGACTGGAGCAGAATGCCGTCGTCATGGTCTTTCAGCCGGAACGCGGTAACGCCTGGGTCAATGTTGGCTACGCCGGCTTCATCGGCTCGGTCACCGCCATGAACGAGAAGCGCCTCGCCATTGGCGAGATGGGCGGACGCGGCCAAGGCAACTGGGACGGAAAACCCATGGCCGAACTGGTGCGCGAGGTGATGGAAAAGGCCGACACGCTCGACCAGGCCATCGAAATCATGCGCCAAGGACCGCGCACCTGTCATTATTACTACGTCGTCTCCGACGCCAAAAGCGGTCGGGCCGTCGGCATCGCCGCCACGCCCGAGACATTCGAGATCGTTCTCCCTGGCGAAAGCCATCCTTTGTTGCCCCACGGAATCCCTGACACCGTGCTGATGTCCGCCGGCGACCGCTACGAAGAACTGGTCCGCCGCGTCCTGGCCGGCTACGGCAATTTCAACGCCGAGCGCGCCCGCGCGCTCATGCAACGGCCCGTTTGTATGACCTCGAATATCCATTGCGCTCTCTTCGCGCCCGACACCCTGGATTTCTGGGTTGCCAATGCCGACTCCGAGCACCCGGCCGCCCACGCCCGCTACACTCACTACAACCTGGCCCAACTGCTCCAACCCGAGCCGGCCCCTTAAACTTGAAGACAAAAGCAAATCGCTATGTCCAAACTTGCCCTGCTGGGTGGCGAACCGATTCGTAAAAAGCCCTTTTCACCCTGGCCGCAGTTCAAGACTTCGGACGTGGAGCGTCTGGTGAAAGTGGTTGAAAGCCGGCACTGGGGCGGTTTTCCGGTGCCCGGCAAACACGGCGGCGAATTCGCGGCGCGCTTCGCCGAGTTGCACGGCGCGAAATACGGGCTTTGCCTTGCCAATGGCACGGTCGCTCTCTACGCCGCCGCACAGGCGCTGGGTCTGAAGTTTGGCGATGAGGTCATCATGCCGGCATATACATGGGACGGCACCGCGGTGGCGGTGATTCAAGCGGGCGGAGTGCCCGTGTTCGCGGATGTTGATCCCGATACCTACTGCCTCGATCCGCAGGCCGCGCGAGCGGCGATCACTCCTCGCACGCGGGCCATTATGCCGGTGCATCTGGCCATGCGCTTCGCGGACATGGACGCGTTGCTGGCCATCGCCCGCGAACACAAGCTGGTGATCATTGAAGATTGCGCCCATGCGCATGGCGGCCAGTTTCAGGGGCGAGGCGCGGGCGCGGCGGGTGACGCGGGCTGTTTCAGTTTTCAAGAGAGCAAGCTCATGACAGCGGGTGAAGGCGGCCTGGTGTTGACCAACCGGCTTGATTGTTACGAGGCGCTGCAAACCATCATCAACTGTGGCCGGCCCAGCCTGACGGACAAGTTTCCGCGCCCTTTGCCCGGCGGGAACTTTCGCATGACAGAACTTCAGGCCGCGTTGCTCATCGGCCAACTGGAGATGTGGCCGGAGTTTTGCGAGCGACGCACTCGCAATGCAGTCCTGCTCAATCAGGCCCTGGGCGCTTTGCCGCACGTGCGCCCGCTGCCGCCCCAGCCCGGAATCGGGCGCGAAACGATTTACAATTATGTGTTTCAGTATCGCCCGACCGGTCCGGTGCCAAGCCGCGATTTGTTTGTGGCGGCGGTGGCGGCGGAAGGCGTGCCCTGCGACGGAAGGTTCTACGAGCCGGTCTATCGCAGCGACCTCTTTCCGGTGACGCCGCAGAATTGTCCGCAACTCACCGTGGGCCGCGATGAGCCGGTGGATTATGGCCGGTGCCAATGCCCGGTCTCCGAGCGCGCCGCGTATCACGAGTCCGTCTGGATGCCGCACACGCTGCTGATTGGCGACGAGGCCGATGCGCGGGACGTGGCGCGCGCCGTGGAGAAAGTGGCGCGCCATCTTGGTGAACTGGCGAAGGCCGACCCGAAGCTGGCGGGGCTGAAAGCTTGCAGCCGCGCGCTGCGGGCCAGGATGGAACGCACGCAAAATTATTGACGCGAAGCCATGAACCAACTGATCAACCTAAATCCGGCAGTTGATTTAGCCGCAAAAGAACACAGCGCGGCAGCCGCAACCCAATTTTACCACGAAGGACACGAAGTATTGAAAAAGCCTTTCTGGTCGATTTTTCTTCGTGATCTTCGTGTCCTTCGTGGTGAAAAAGTTTTGTCAGAAATGAGTGGATTCGGGTTATTGCACTGCAAAGATCGCAGTGCGGTAAACCGCAACCAAACACATGATTTGAACAGGAGGCAACAGAGGAAACGGAGAGATGGACAATTTCCAGTCATTCTCTGTTCTCTCTGTTTTCTCCTGTTCAAAACATTTTGTTCCAAGAGCAACATGCCGCGGCCTAGCATGGCGTGCCGCAAGGAAGGCCCTGGCGGAAGGGGGATATGCGCGCAGAGTCGCGGAGGTCGCGGAGAAAGAGTACTTGGCGGGTCTCTTAGAATGATATGAGACGCACGATCATTTTTCTGCTCGGCTGTGTTTTGACGAAGGCGGCCGCAGGGGATTGGATCGTCCACGTTGAAGAGCCAACGGGGATTTATCCAAGGACTAACGAAGCCGTGGCCGTGCCTTATTCAAGAATTGGCGGCAGACAGGCGGCATGGCGCGTCACCGACGCGCTGGGCAACGAGTTGCCGTGGCAGGCAACCGAAGACGCGCTGCTTTTTCCGGCCACTCTGATCCCCGGCGAACTGCCCGAATATCGCATTACCGTTGCGCCGGACACGAAGACAAATTTTGTGAATCAGATTCGCCTGCGCAAAATTGGGATGAACCGTGTGGAACTGGGCAATCCTTTTTTCCGTGTCCTCGTTGACACGCGCAACGCGGCGATCATCGAAGCCTACAATCTCAGCGCCGATGCGTATCGAACGTTGAACCTCGTGGAAACGACGCCCGAAGACGCGGCGTCATTTAAGGATGATGCAAAGGCGTTCGAGGCCATGGGCTTCACGCCGGTGGCCGGTGTGCCGGACGGAAATGTCGGCTGGACCAGCCTCGGTGGCGACGGGCCGATGACGAAAGTTGAATTCCTCGAAGCCGGCCCGTTACGGGGCAAGGTGCGGTTGACACGCACAAACGAGAGCTGGGAGTTGACCTGGACGGCCGGCAGCCGCGCTTTGATCTGGCGCGCGAAAAAGGGCTTTCGTTTCACGGCCATTTCTGCTTCGCCTTACCTGCCGTTTGACCGTTGCGTGAGCGGCTCGGAGTATTTCTGGCCTGACGGTCCGGACGAGGCAGAGCCGCCCGATCACGACATCGCGGTCCGCAAATGGGCCAAGCTGCCGGGCGGACACGTGGTCTATTATCATCACGCCGAGAATTACGGCGCGCTTGGGTTCATCGCGCTGGATACGAACCTGACATGGACAGGCATCGGCTCGCGGCGTTTTCTGGCGGAAAAGGACGCGGGTGAAACGGCGCTTGCCATTTCGTTTCCCCAGTCGTCCGGGTGGAACACTGCGCTGCAGGGGTGGCGTGAAAATCGCGTTCTCCGGCAACCGCTGCTGATTGAAGTGAACCCGGCGACTGCGGCTGCCGCTGCGATTGCAAATCCCGCCGAACGCCTGGCGGAGGTCGAGCACGAAGCGGTCCATGAGACGCCTGAACCATTCAAACCCCAGACCATTTCGCTTGACGGCGAGTGGGAGCTTGCGTGGTGTGAAAAAGGGGAAGGGCCGCCGACCAACGGCTGGCGCAAAGTCAAAGTGCCCGGCACCGTCCACGTGCAATGGCTGGATCCGTCGAAAATTTACAGTCAGGCAGCAACCTGGCTGAGTTACAAGGAGTGGTGGTATCGCCGGAGCTTCAACGCGCCGGAACGCTTTGCAGGGCGGCGATTGCGGTTGCAGTTCGACGCCACGGATTATTACGCCGACACGTGGCTGAACGGCATCCGGCTTGGACGGCACGAAGGTTACAACGACCCGTACGAGTACGATGTCACCTCAAACACGCGGCTCGGCGGCGCCAACGAATTGCTGGTCCGCACCTGGACGCCCGTGGATTATTACTGGAAGCATCGCCCCTATACGGTTAAGGGCGCCTACGGCGCCGTGGACCAGAAGCCTGACGACATCACCGCGCTCGGCATCACCCGGCCCGTGCATCTGACGGCCTCCGACGCGGTCATCATCAAAGACCTGGCCGTGGACACGCGGCTGACCGATGACGGCAACGCGGAAGTGGAAGTGGAGGTTGAGTTGGATGGCAAAACCGAATCCGCGTTGCAGGTTGAGTTGACGCTTTCGCCGCGTAATTTTTCCTCCGAGGAACGCTTTCGGGCGCGGGCCGCGGTCTCGGGCGGCACGGTGCGATTGTTGATTCCGGTAAAAAATCCGCAGCTTTGGTGGACCTGGGACCACGGCAAACCGAATCTCTACACGCTCGACGTGAAGTTGCGGGATGAGTCGGGGCGCGCCTTGGATGGCCGGAGCCTGGCCGTGGGCATCCGCGAGATTGAGCGCGTCGGCTGGACGTTTTACCTGAACCGCCGGCGGATGTTCATCCGCGGATCGAACTATTACGACAACCTCTATTTGTCCGAAATGAACCGCGCTGCTTACGAGCGGGACTTGGGGCTGATGTTGCAGATGAACATCAATCTCCTCCGGTTGCACTGCCATTTTTCAAATTCGGAATTTTATGATCTGGCCGACGAGCGTGGCGTGTTGATCTGGCAGGACTTTTTGGAGGCGTGGTATCCGGAAGACCGCGCCTTTTCCCTTCGCGCGGCGGCGCTTTACGATCCGCTCATCCGGTCGGTGCGCAATCATGCCTGTGTTGCGTCCTGGACAACCTGTGATGAGGAAAGCCCCGAGAACTACCGTGATCTGACCAAGCACCTGGCGCCGCGGCCGGCATTCCTGGATCCGCAACGCCGCGCCATCGTGCGTTCGACCGGACGTTTTGGCGACGCGCACGTTTATCACGGCTGGTATGACGGTTCGATCTGGGAATACACGCAGATGACCGAGCCGTTTGTCTCCGAATTGGGCGCAACTTCCCTGCCGAACTACGAGTCACTGATGAAGTTCATGCCCAATGCGTGGCCGATACACGAGCACGAGGACGAATGGTTTTTCCGCCGCCTGCAAATCCCGGAAGCCATGCACGCGTGGGGCGAGCCGGGCAACCTGAGCCTCAAGGAGTATATTCCGCGCACGCAGGCTTATGTCTCGCGCCTTTTTCAAATCGCGCTGGAGCGCAGCCGGCGTCTCAAATACAATCCCGCCGGCGGCATCTGTCACTTTCACGCCATTGACATCTGGCCCTCGGTAACGATGGCGGCGATTGACTTTTACCGGGTGCCGACCAAGGTCTTTTACACGGTGCAGCGAAGTTTCGCCCCGGTTTTGGCCAGCCTGGAATATGACCGCGACAAGTGGCGCAGCGGCGAGACTTTCCGTTGCGGCGTATGGGCCATCAACGACAAATGGGAACCGGTGCCGGACGCCACGATCCATTGGCGCATCGTGGATGGCCAAGGCGCGGAACAGGCCGCCGGCCAATGGCCCGCCGCCATGGCTGAAGATTCGGCGCGGCCGTTGGGAAACGCGGAATGGACGGCGACGGGCCGAGGCCCACATGAGCTTCGGGCCGAGGTGCATGATCAAGCCGGGCGGTTGATTTCGGAAAACATATTCGAGTTTGAAGTGACGGATTAAAAAAGTTGCTTTCGACCCCAATCAAAAAAGTAAAAAAACTTGAAAATGTTCCATCGGGGCTGCTACTTTATCGTCAATCGAAGACAACAACACTCAAAGAGCCACGCACTATGAAAAAATTGCACTTATTTTGTCTCATTGGATTACTTGCCACAGCTTCAGCCGTTCATGCCGCTACCAATACGGTAACCTCCGATGCCGCCACGGGTCCGGGCAGCTTGACCGAGGCCATCAACGCGTTGCAAGATGGCGACACCATTGCCTTCAACATCCCCGGCGCGGGGGTCCATTATATTAACACGCCTTTCGATGGGTATCCGCTCATTACCAACAACGGCATCACCATTGACGGCTACACGCAACCGGGTGCGATGGCCAACACGAATTCACTGCACGAGTCGAACACCGCCCAACTCAATATCTGTCTGACTTCGACCAATGGCAACGCCTTGTCCATGCTGACGGCTTGCCAAGATGCCGCAGGAGTCACTTACAACAACTTCGGTTTTGGCGATACCGAAACGGCCATCCTGGGTTTCTTCCGCGCCAGCAACGCCTGGGTCAGAGGCATAGCGTTTCTGGCCAGTCCCTTGACCGCGACCTCCGAGGCCCCTCCTGATCCGACCTTCAACAACGAGGCCGTGTCCAAGGCCATCTGCTTTGCGGTGGATGCCCCGGACGTCAGCAGCCAGGCCTGCCAGGGATTTCACGTCAGCGGGTGCTGGTTTGGTGTGGATCCAACGACAAATACGGTGGCTTCCTGCATGGATCCCCTCTACGGCCTCGGTCCCGAGGTAGCCACCCCCTACATCTGCATTGCCACCTACGGCAGCGGCGCCAATGTAGGCTCGAGTAATCAGTGGCCGGGTCCCGGCACCGTTGGCGTGGCTTCCAATTCCCCAAACCCCCGTGCCGAATTCAACGTCTTCGTCACCGGTTACGGGTTGGACTCTCAGGGCGGTCCTCTTCGGGTTTCCGGCAATTTCTGGGGCGTGCTTCCCGATGGCGTGACTCTCGCGGACATGACCGACCTCAACGGGGGACAACAACAGGGCGATGCCTTCGCTGAATTTGGTCATTCTCACGATATTCTCATCGGCACGGATGGCAATGGCGTCAACGATGCCGATGAAGGCAACGTCTTCGGTCCTTACGCGAACGACGGATCGGATTTAGACGGCCTGGGTGAGATCGGCTTGAACCAGAACAGCTCGCTGAATTTCTATTCCCCGCCAGAAACGAATATCGTCATTGCCGGCAACACTTTCGGTTTGGACATCAACGGCAACACCTTTGGGATCATTTACGACTACGTGCTCGTTCATTCGTTTGATAGCACTGCCGAGGTGCGTTTCGGCAGCGATTTCAACGGCGTTAGCGATGCCTTGGAGGCGAACACGGTTGTCAACGTAAGTGGGGGAACGCTGGCGTTGTTTGATTATTCCAGCGACTCCTCGACCAACTCGACTTGGTTTTCGATGCGTGGCAATTCGCTCGTGAACACCATAAGCTCCAGCGGCACCACGCCTCCGCTGGGTGACGGGTTGGATGTTTCCGATGGCCAGGACTGGTATGACAATTTCATGAATGCCACCAACGTTGCCCCTGTGATTGACACGAATTCGACCGCAGCCACGTTGATGGGTATATGCGGGACTCCGGTCGGCGCTCCTTTCACGAATTTGATTGCGGATCTTTATTTGTCGGATCCGTTGGGTGACGCCGCCGGCATTCCGCAGGGGAAGACCTGGCTGGCCCAGTTCGTGGTTAGCCCGGCGGCTGCGGCGGCGGGAACATTTGCCTTCGACATAAGCTCCTTGGGTCTATCGGGCAAATCGGTGACGCTTACGGTCACGTATTCAAGCGACACCGCGCCGACAATCGGGCCAATCTCCCGGGCCGGCAACCAAACGACGCTTACCGTCACCGGTGGAACCGGGCCTATTTACGCCATCAAGCAGTCAACCGTTGTGACTGGCCCGTTCACTTACATTGCCGCGCAGGCTGGCGCGTCCACGACCTTCACCGATAATGCCACCACGGCCTCGTTCTACATCGCTCAGGGTGCTTCGGCCACTGGCCAAACTTCACCGTTTGCAACCTCGTTCCTGATACCCTAAGCCGGAACGATGCAGTTAAAGAAGTGAATTTTTGACAGGATTAACAGGATTAACAGGATGGAAAAGAGGATGTGGCATCAGCGATAATTCCTCACCGATTGCGGAGAGATCCGTGTGCCATAATTCATCCTGTTCATCCTGTAAATCCTGTCTCAAAATCTTCCTGTCGTGTTCTGACATGATTCGGGGGCCTTCATCTTTCGGGATTGCCAAACTGGTTTCGTCCAAAGAGAGTATGGTTCATGTTATCAACCTTGCTTACTGGCGCAATCCTCTGCTTGACTCTTTGCGCCGGCGTGGCGGCCGACTTCACGCCCGCCGCGCAGCAGTTCCAACAGGAGGTGGCGGAGCACTTCACCGAGCGTGATGGCGCCCCAATCGGCCAGGTGCAACTGGTCGAATGCCCGCCGGGCCGCGCCGTCCGGGCTTTTGCCGCCGGGCAATGGTACGAGTTTCATGCGGGACTCTGGAGCCTGAACGCCACCTTGAGCCAGCCCAACGACAGCCGGTTCGTGTTTGCCGGCCAACAAGGACAACCGCTGGAAGCGGCAATTCCCTGGCGCGAAGTTCGTCAAATTCTGCGCGCCGGGAGCACCAATTGGGTGGTCAGTTCCAATTTGTGTCTCGGCGTTCGTGAAGGCGATGACAGTGTTTCGCTCCCGTTGCCCGAGCACGCGGTGATCCGGCAGATGGCCTTCTCGCCTCGCGGCATCTTGCTCGCGGCTTCAAGCGATGGGCTTGTCGAATTGAATGGAAACACATGGCAGCCGGTTAAAGTCCGCGATGGCCTCGGTCGAGCCTGGGCGGTTGAAGACGTGCTCGGTGTTGCGTTCGACTCCAAAGAGCGATTGTGGTTCGCCACCAAAGCCGGGGTGGGTTGCCAAACGGCGGAGGGCTGGCGGTTTTTCGAAGGCAAGGATGGTCTGCCTTGGAACGACTTTACCGGCATCTCTGCGGGCGCGGATGGAGCGGTTTGGTTTACCACGCACCTCGGTGTCATTCGATTCGACGGGAAAGATTGGCAATACCGCCAGGGGCCTCGTTGGCTCCCACACGATGACGTTGCCCAGGCGGCCGTGGATGCTCAAGGCAATGCCTGGTTTGCCACTGCCGCCGGCATCGGCTGCCTGGAACGCCGACCGATGACGCTGGCGGCAAAAGCGGAGTTCTACGAGCAGGAGATTGAGCGCTATATCAAGCGCACGCCGTTCGGATACGTCACGGAGGCGCCGTTGGGCAGGCCGGGGGACAAAACAAGCGCGGCTCCCGTGGATGATGATAACGACGGAATGTGGACCTCCATGTACGGCGCAGGGGAGTGTTTTGCTTACGGGGCCACCAAAGATCCGAAAGCCAAAGAGCGCGCGAAGAAGGCCTTCGAAGCTTTGCGCTTTCTGCAAAAGGTAACCCAAGGCGGCGCACACTCGCCGCCCAAAGGTTATATCGCGCGCTGCATCCGGCCCGTTGCCTGGCCCGACCCCAACATCGGCCGCATCGAAGGAGACCGGCAGCAACAGCAGAGCGACAAGCTGTGGAAAGTCTATGAACCCCGGTGGCCCAAGAGCGCCGACGGCCAATGGTACTGGAAATCAGACACCAGCAGCGACGAATTGGACGGCCATTATTTTTTCTACCCGCTCTATTACGATTTGTGCGCCGACACGGAGGCCGAGCGCGAGCGTGTTCGTGAAGTCGTGCGCGATGTGACCGACCATCTGCTCACGCATGGCTTCGTGCTCATTGACCACGATGGCAAGCCCACCCGCTGGGCCATCTACGGCCCGCAATATCTCAACCACGACCCGTTGTGGTGGCAGGAGCGCGGCCTTAAATCCCTCAGCATCCTGTGCTACCTGGCGGTCGCGGAACACATCACCGGCGACCCCAAATACGCGGCCGCGGCGCGCGAGCTGATTGACCGTGAAGGTTATGCGCACAACGCCATGTTCTCCAAGGTCCAGAACGGCCCCGGCTCGGGCAACCAATCCGACGACGAGATGGCCGTTGAGTGTTATTTTGGGCTGCTGCGCTGTTCGCGGGACGAGGCGCTGAAGACCTTGATGCGCTCTTCCTTCTACCACTACTGGGTGAACGTCGAGCCGGATATGAACCCGTTCTTTAATTTCGCTTACGCCGCGCTCTGTCTGGATGCCACCGCCACAAACCCGTGGGGAAATTTCTCCGTCAAGCCCTGGCGCGGCTGGCATGAGGACGCCATGGCCACACTCTACGGTCTGCCGCTCGATCGGCTCAACTGGCCGCTTCACAACAGCCATCGGCTCGACGTCGTCTTCCTCCCGCCTGTGCGTTCAGGCGACGTGGAATCCCCCGACGAACCGCGTCAACGCGGAAATGGCGTCAACGGCAAGGTGATCCCAGTGGAGAACCGCCATTTTAACCATTGGAACACCGATCCCTGGCAACTCGATTACGGTGGCAATGGCAACGAGCTGGGTTCGGGCACAGTTTTTCTATTGCCGTACTACATGGGGCTGTACTACGGGTTCATCCAGAAAACTTGAATCCGTTGGATTGGTTATTAAGAATTCATGCGTCGCCTGACCGTCATGATCGCCGCCGCCACCATCGCCGCCACGCAAACTCTTCTCTCCGCCACGGAACGACAGATTACACACGCATCGCATGGACACATATTGACGAACACGGGCGTCTGGTCGCCCGACGGAGCCTGGATTGTTTATGACGTGCGCTCGGATCAATCCGGTTCGATCTTTGACGGCAAGCGCATCGAGGCCGTCAATGTCGAAACCGGCCAAGTGAAATTGCTTTACGAATCGCAACACGGCGCTTGCTGCGGCGCCCCAACCTGGCAGGGGCATGCAATGAAAATCGTCTTCATTCTCGGCCCGGAATATCCGACGGCTGACTGGCCATACGGGCCAAGCCATCGTCAGGGCGTCATTGTGGATTTCACGAAACCGGGCGTGGCGCTGAATCTCGACGCCCGCGATCTGACGCCGCCGTTCACGCCCGGCGCCTTGCGCGGCGGATCACACCTCCATGTCTGGGATGCGTCAGGCGACTGGCTGTGTTTCACCTACAACGACGCGTTGGTGGAATCAGATGTGCGCGACGTGGGCGTGGCCATTCCCGGCAAGCCGGTGCATGTTTCTAAATCGCATCCGCGCAATCACGACGGAAATTATTTCTGCGCCCTCGTCACCCGCACCACGACGGCTCCCAAACCCGGCTCGAACGAAATCGGTCGCGCGTTCGAGGAGGCTTGGATTGGCACGAATGGTTATGTCCGCAGCGACGGCACGCGACGGCCGCGCGCCCTTGCTTTTCAAGGGAATGTCGTCACCACCAACGGCGGAACCAATTCCGAAGTTTTCGTCGCCGATCTGCCGGAGGAATTGGCGCAGTCCGGCGATGGTCCGCTGGCGGGAACGAGTGAACATCGTCCGTGTCCGCCAAAAGGGGTGGCGCAGCGTCGGCTCACGTTTACAACCAGGCGCAAATATCCCGGCCTCCAAGGCCCGCGCCACTGGCTGCGCAGTTCGCCGGACGGTTCCCGCATAGCCTTCCTGATGAAAGATGACGCCGGCATCGTCCAACTCTGGACCATTTCACCCAACGGCGGCACACCCGCGCAGATGACCCACAACGCCCACGACATCGCCTCCGCCTTCACGTGGAGTCCCGATGGCAGGGGCATCGCGCATGTCATGGACAAAAGCGTTTGTGTGACCGACGTGGCTACTGGCGGGACCAGCCGCTTGACGCCACCGTATGAGGACACCGGCGCGCCGCGCCCCGAAGCGTGCGTGTTTTCACCCGACGGCAATAAAATCGCGTTCGTGCGCCGAATAAAGGCCAACGACAGCGAAGCCAACCAGATTTGCGTGGTTTTCCTGAAAGGCGACACCTCCACCAAATGAAATCGTTCATCGGGAAATGCTTGACCTCGGCCCGCCCCTCCGCAATATTTCAGGCGATCAAACCTGATGAATAAACTTCGCTGGGGCATCTTGAGCACGGCCGCCATTGCCCGCGAAAACTGGCGCGCCATTCGTGACAGCGGCGATTCGGTCGTCACGGCCGTCGCCAGCCGCGATGCCATGCGCAGCCGCAAATTCATTGACGATTGCCAGCGCGAAGCCCCGGCTGCAACGACTCCCGCGGCCCTTGGCAGCTACGAGGCGTTGCTCGCTTCCAGGGAGGTGGACGCCGTTTACATCCCGTTGCCCACCGGGTTGCGCAAGGAGTGGGTCTTGCGCGCCGCCGCCGCTGGCAAGCATGTCCTGTGCGAAAAACCGTGCGGCCTGAGCGTGGCCGACGTCCGCGAAATGACTGAGGCTTGCCAAAAAAACCGCGTCCAATTCATGGACGGCGTCATGTTCATGCACAACCCCCGCCTGCCCCGCCTGCGCGAACTTCTCGACGACGGCAAAACCATCGGCCCGATCAGGCGCATCATGTCCGTTTTCAGTTTTGGAAACGACGAAGCTTTTTTTGACGCCAACATCCGCGTCCACTCCGCGCTGGAGCCGACCGGTTGCCTGGGGGATCTGGGCTGGTATTGCATCCGCTTTGCGCTCTGGGCGATGAATTGGACCCTGCCCCGCGAAGTCACCAGCAAAATCCTCTCCGTGCGCGCCAACCGTCTCAGCCCTTCCGCTGTGCCGGCCGATTTTTCCGGCGAATTGATTTTCGACGGCGCCCAGTCATTGGGATTTTACTGCAGCTTCCGCGCCCAAATGCAGAATTGGGTCCACGTGGGCGGCGCCAGTGGCTATCTCCGCCTGCCCGATTTTGTTTTTCCCGCCAGCATCCACGAGCCTTCCTTCGAGGTCAACGGGGCCGTAGAGCGGGTCAAGGGTTGCGATTGCGCCTTCCAACACACCGACAGCCGCGCCCCGGCCCAGGACTCGCAAATGTTCCACAACTTCGCCCATCAGGTTGCCTCTGGAAAACTCAACGACGACTGGCCGATGTGGGCTTTGAAAACGCAGCAGGTCATGGATGCCTGCCACGATTCCGCCCTGCACAGTAGTCGCGCTGTTTTCCTCGGGTAACCCGGTGAGCATTCAGTTGGGCTGCGGCTGGCGAGTCATCCACCCACGCCCGCGTATTCCTCGTCCACTTTCAGAATTAAGCCCATCAGCACATAATCGTGCGTGACGGCCTGCATGTCTTTCACGTAATCCTCGAAACGGGCCAGATTGCTGAAACCGAGCATGGCAAACATTTTAATGGCGGCCGCCTGTTCACCGATGAATTCAGCCTCAATCCGTTCCAGCCCGACGCTGCGCGAGATGCGGGTGATTTCCGTCACCATGGCCCGGCCTAAACCGCGGCCGCGATACTTCGGAAGCACCAGCACGCTGATGCGTCCGATGTGGCGCTTCCATCCCCCCAACTGCTGGTGCAGGGTGGCGCAGCCGACAATTTTTTGCTCCGCGATGGCAAGCAACGGAAAATTGCAGCCCAAGTCAATGTTCTGGCACCAATTACTAATCACTTCCGTGTCGGTCACGCGGTGCTTGATGAACATGCGTTCCTGGCCGGGCACACCGAGGAAGAACTGGTGAAACTCCTTTTCGTCGTCTTTCTTCAGCGGGCGCAACTCCGCCTGGAAGTTGTCCTTGAGGCCAATTGTTTTTGGAAACTTCTGAACTTCAAGTTCAATAGACATAAAACGTTCCTTCCATTCTGTTTCAGTGTGTGCGAAAATATTTGGAAAGGTTAACTCAGTCTCTTGGAAAGTTCAACCATATAGCTTTGTCGCACGCCGATTACATTAAGACCCAAGACGAATTGGACTTCCTCCTGAGCCGTCCGAGCGCCCAGTTGTTGGAGAGCATCCGCAATTTCAGCAGTCCGCTGGTCATCGTCGGCGCCGGTGGAAAGCTCGGGCCGACGCTGGCGCTCATGGCCAGGCGCGCGGCCGACATGGCGGGATGCGCCCTGGAAGTCATTGCCATCAGCCGCTTCAAAACCACCGCTCCTGTCCGCGCCTGGCTGGAGCAGCGCAGCATAACGACCCTGAGTTGCGACCTGCTGCGGACGGATTCCATGCGGCAGTTGCCCGATTCCGAAAACGTCATCTATCTGGCAGGACAGAAGTTCGGCACGGACAAATCCCCCGCCGCCACTTGGGCCGTTAATGTGATGGCTCCAGCCCGGGTGGCAGAGCGATACTCGCGCGCCCGATTAGTCGCTCTCTCGACAGGCAATGTCTATGCGCTCTCCGAGGTGTCCAAAGGTGGTTCGGTGGAATCCGACCCGTTGACACCCCTGGGCGAATACGCCAATTCGACCGTGGGGCGCGAGCGGATTCTGGAGTTTTTTTCCCTGCGCGACGGCATGCCGCTGACCTTGCTGCGGCTCTGTTACGCCGTCGAGTTGCGTTACGGAGTGCTGCTGGACATCGCCCAAAAAGTGCATGGGGGCAAACTGATTGATCTCGCCAACGGTTATTTCAACTGCATTTGGCAGGGCGATGCCAACGACCTGATACTGCGTTCACTCGCCCTGGCGAATTGCCCGCCCACAATCTGGAATCTGTGCCGGCCGGAAGTCTTCTCGGTGCGCAGCGTGGCCGCGCAGTTTGGCGAACTGCTCGGGCGCGCGCCCCGATTCACCGGCACCGAAAACCCCAACGCGCTCCTGTGCAACTCGCGTCCCCTGTGCGAGAAATTGGGCGAACCCTCCACCCCGCTGGCTCCGATGCTGAACTGGATTGCCGACTGGGTCCGGCGCGACGGTTGCACTTGGGGCAAACCCACCGGCTTCGAGGTGCGCGACGGGAAATACTGATCCTGTGACCTCTTCGCTCATTCCTGAAGCCGCCCGTTCCCTGGCGCGCGGGTTGGTCATTCCAGCGTGCCCGCTCGCGCTGACCAGCGGGCGGAAGCTGGATGAGCGCCGCCAGCGGGCTTTGGCGCGCTATTATGTGGCGGCGGGGGCGGGAGGGCTTGCGGTAGGGGTTCACACCACCCAGTTCGAGATTCGTGATCCCAAGATCGGCCTGTTTGCCCCGGTGCTGGAGTTGACCGCCACGGAACTGGATCGTCTGCAAGTTCGTTCTGCCGAACCGATCGTGAAAATCGCCGGCATCTGCGGCGAGACGCGGCAGGCAATCTCCGAGGCGCTGCTGATAAAGAGGTTGGGCTACCACGCCGGCCTGCTAAGTCTCGGGATGCTCAAGACCGCCAGCGAAGAAGCCCTTTTGGCCCATTGCCGGGAAATCGCCTCCGTGCTGCCGCTGATCGGGTTCTACCTCCAGGAGGCCGTCGGCGGGCGGAGCCTGTCTTATTCGTTTTGGGCTGGATTCGCCGAAATCGAGAATGTCGTGGCCATCAAGATCGCCGCTTTCAACCGATATCGGACGCTCGACGTCGTCCGGGCGATCACCGAATCAGGGCGTGAGGACATCGCCCTCTACACGGGGAATGATGATAATATTGTCATGGACCTGTTGACGCCGTTTCGCTTCAAAGTGGGCGGCAAGCGCGTCGAACGCCGGATTGTGGGTGGTCTGCTGGGGCACTGGGCGGTGTGGACGAGCAAGGCGGTTGAACTGCTCAATGAATGCCGCCAGCAGGCCTTAACCGGGACAGTCATCCCGCTGGAACTGTTGCGCCGCGGCGTTGAGATCACCGATGCCAATGCAGCTATTTTTGACGCAGCCCACAATTTTGCAGGTTGCATTCCCGGCATTCACGAGGTCTTGCGCCGTCAGGGCCTGTTGGAGGGCGTTTGGACCCTGGATCCAAACGCCGGTCTGAGCACGGGGCAACTCGCGGAAATCGAGCGGATTTACACCTCTTACCCCCACCTCCACGATGATCGTTTCGTGGAGGAGCATCGGGAAAAATGGCTGAACGGGCCGCCAGCACCCGGAGCGTGAAGTTTTTTTCGACCCATGAAACGGCGCCGATTGCCAGTCTTCCGGCCACATGACGCATGAGCGCTCTGTTGCAAGTGCGCACGATGCTGCCATCGGATCTGCCCTTTGCCGATTCGTTGCGGGCGTTGGCGGGCTGGAATCAAACGCTGGCGGACTGGCGGCGTTTTCTGAAGATGCAGCCCCAGGGATGTTTCCTGGCCGAATGGGATGGGGCGCGTGCCGGCACCGCCACCACGGTGGTCTATGGATCGGATCTGGCATGGATCGGCATGGTCTTGGTCCATCCGGAGTATCGGCGGCGCGGCATTGGACGCAGCCTCCTGCTCAAGTGCATCGAGCACTTGCAAGCGCGCCGCGTGCGGTGCATCAAGCTGGATGCCACACCCGAGGGCCGGCCCGTTTACGAGAAACTTGGTTTCAAAGACGAATGGACGCTGCGCCGATGGGAGGCAGAACATTCCGCTCAGGCTCCCCAAGCCACCGACTCCCATATACGATCCTGGAGACAGACCGACGCGCTACGGTTCGACCCGTACGATGCTCGCGCCTTTGGCGCCTCCCGGCACAAACTGATCCTCGCATTGGCGCGGCAAAGCCGTTGCGCTTTGACATACGAATCCCAGCCGGAAGTTCCAACCGGTTGCGGCTTGCTGCGTCGGGGCGCGCAAGCCTCCTATCTAGGCCCCGTCTCGGCCACTTCTCCCCAGGGAGGGATTGCCCTGATCGAATCCCTGATGGCGCAAGGGGGCGCCGGACGCGTCTTCTGGGACATCCCGGACCTCAATGCGGCGGCGGTTGGCTGGGCCGAGCGTCACGGTTTCAGGGTGCAAAGGAATTTGACCCGCATGTGGCTGGGAGACCATTGCAAAACGGGAAACCCTCTGGAACAGTTCGCCCTGGCCGGACCGGAGCTGGGATGATCTCAGAGGACCAAATCAAAAGCCAGCCAAGGCGAGCACCTTGGGGCGAGCGCGTTTGAATAATTCCTGAATCTCCGGCACATCGGGCACGCGGGCGCGAGCAAATGCCGCCTCCAATTGAGGCAGGGTTAAGGATTCCTGCTGGAGCAAAAAGCGGATGTCTTGTAAATCATCGTCGTCGGCGCGCGCCATTTTGGTCAGGACGAGGTCAATCGTCGCTGGCCGGAAAACTGCCAACTTCCGCAAACCAACGTCAAGCCGCAGACGGTGATGGAACCATTCCGCTCGCAGGATCACATCCGTTTCGCGGAATAGGTGAGTCACGTAAAGACCTTCCGGCTCCAATTCAGCATTGGCGCGTTGCACCGCCTGCCAGAAATCTTCATGTTGATTGGGCGGTTGCAACCAGGCCAGCGGCAAAATGCCGTCCACATCCTGAGTGTTGTGAAAATGCGCCGGGGCCTGAGCATAGCCCAATGCCAGCGCCGCGCGCCCGAAAAGTGTGATCTCAGCAGGCAAAGTGAGATTCCGGTCGAGCGTTCTTAAAATCCGAAGCGGGTTGCTCATACCGCCGGTTCGCGACGGCAGAGCCATTTGATTTCCGGGCCACCCCCGAAAGCAGTGACGCCTGTCTGGCTGACAAAGCGGGACCAGTGTGGCAGAGCATCCGGGGAGCAAGACCGCCGACGCGGCAAATGGCCGAGTAGGTGCGACCATGGCTGCGCCTTCGGCGCGAAGCGCTCCGCGATGGTGGCAATGTAGAGCAAAACTGGCTCAACCCTTTCCATCACCGCGAGTCTGGCCAGTCGCCGTGCATCGCTGTGCGCTGAACTTAACAGTTGAGCGGCCGCGCGTATATACACGGAGTTGTAGGGATGCTGGCCGAGACACAAAGCTACGGCCAGTTCTTCATGGCTCAGGTCAGAATTGTCGGGCCGGAGATCACTGGGGAAATCGCGCTCATAGTGGCTGGCGCCACGGCGGACCGCACATTTGAGCAGCCACTCGCCGACACGATCTTCCGTGCAATCGCTCATCTGGCAGACCTTGCGTAGCAATGGCGAAACATGGACTGTGTCGCCGAGCCGTCTGGCCAGCGGTGGGCTGCTCAATTGCCGAATCATTTCCACGCCGAAAATATACCACGTCAGGGATAAGGCTGGCGAATCTCTTTTTAAGGGAATGAAATGGTGATCTCCGAGGTCGTTTCACCGGAATATTGCGAACGACCAACATTATGTCAGGCGTCCGCTCATCGTTGGAATTGATCTCAGAGGAGCATTGCCAAACAAGGCTTAATTCGTTCAACATTTCACCATTATGAAACTAGGTTTTGTCTCCGCCATCCTCCCGGAACTCCCGTTGTCTGAAGTGCTCGCTTTTGCCGCGGCGCAGGGGTTTTCCACCGTGGAGATCATGTCCTGGCCCGTGGGCAAGGCGGAGCGGCGGTTCGCCGGCGTCACCCACGTGAATGCGGCAAAATTCACCAAGGCGCAGGCGGATGATGTGCTCGCCTTGACCGGCCAGCATGGCGTCTCCATCAGCGCGCTTGGGTATTACCCAAACGTGCTCGATTCGGACGAATCGAAAGCGCAGCACTGCGCCGCTCATTTGAAAAAGGTCATCGCCGCCGCTCCTTTGCTCGGCCTGAAAAACGTGAACACCTTCATCGGGCGCGATTGGACAAAAAGCGTGGATGACAACTGGCCGCGCCTGCTTAAAGTCTGGCGTCCGCTCATCAAATTCGCCGAAGATCAGGGCGTGCAAATCGGCATTGAGAACTGCCCGATGCTCTTCGGCGCGAACGAATGGCCCGCCGGCAAGAACATCGCGACCTCCCCCGCCATCTGGCGGCGTCTGTTCAACGATATTCCCTCGGCGCATCTCGGCCTGAATTACGACCCTTCGCACTTCGCGATGCAGTTCATGGACCCCGTCTCGCCGCTGCGCGAGTTTCGCGACAAACTTTTCCACTTGCACGCGAAGGACGTGGAAATTGATCGCGACAGCTTGAATGAATTCGGAATCCTCGCCAGCCCGTCGCTCTGGCATCAGCCGCGCATCCCCGGCTACGGCGTGATTGATTGGGCGCGCTTCATGGCTGCGCTGACGGCCATCGGCTATGACGGCCCGGTTTGCATCGAGGTCGAGGACGACACTTTCGGCAAAAGCCTCGCCGGCCGTCAGCGCGCGCTCAAAGTGGCGCGCAATGTTCTCCGCCAGTTTTTTGCTTGACTCCACGGCGCGCCGGCCCGGCCAATATGAAATACACTTACGACGAGCTTGCCAAAATGATTGACCACTCGCTCCTGCATCCGACGATGACCGATCAGGAATTGGAGGACGGCTGCAAGCTGGCCGCGAAATACGGGGTGGCCTCGGTTTGCATCAAACCCTACGTCGTCAAACGCGCCGTGGAGTTGCTCAAAGGCACGGGCGTCCTGGTGGGCTGCGTCATCGGCTTCCCGCACGGCAACAGCGCCACCGAAGCCAAGCGCTACGAAACCGAGCTGGCCTGCAAAGACGGCGCCGTCGAGATTGACATGGTCATCAACCTCGGCAAGGCCTTGAGCGGCGACTGGGAGTATGTCGAGCGCGACATCAAAACCGTTTGCGATGAAGCGCACGCGCGCGGTGCGAAGACGAAAGTCATTTTCGAAAACGATTATCTGGGCCAGGGCGGCGCCGGCCTGAGCGGCGACGACTTCAAGCGCAAGCTCTGCCAAATCAGCGAACGGGCCGGTGCGGATTGGGTGAAGACCTCCACTGGATACGGCTTTGTCAAAGGGCCTGACGGAAAATACAGTTACCGTGGCGCGACTGTGGAGGACCTGAAACTGATGCGAGCCGCCTGTTCTCCCAAAGTGCAAGTCAAAGCCGCCGGCGGCGTGCGCGACCTTGACGGACTAATTCTCGTCCGCGACCTCGGAGCGACCCGTTGCGGCGCCACGGCCACTGCCGCGATGCTCGACGAATACAGGAAGCGCGCCGCATCACAGAATCAGCAGAACAGTGGCGGGCCGAAGAAGCCGGCGCTGAGTGGCGGCGAATACTAGCGTAAAGAAAGACTACTTGACGCCCATGCGATGGGAATTAACATTTCGATGTATGAATGCGCTATGCAGTACGCCGCAATCCGTGGCGCCAACGATATGATTTCTCTTTCCCGTTATTTTGATTATGGCGAAAGCGGGGTTCAATGCGCCGGCATCAAAATGATCCCCATTCAAACCCCGGCGGGCGAATTCAAGGTTTGGACTAAGCGGTTCGGCAATAATCCGCGCGTCAAAATCCTGTTGCTGCACGGCGGCCCGGCCGCCACGCATGAATACATGGAATGTTTTGAAAGTTTCTTCCCGAAACAAGGATTTGAATTCTACGAATACGATCAATTGGGCGCTTATTACAGCGACCAACCCAAGGACAAAAGCCTCTGGGTCTTGGATCGTTACGTCGAAGAAGTGGAACAGGTAAGGAAGGCCATCCACGGCGCGGACGCATCCAATTTTTTCCTGCTGGGAAATTCCTGGGGCGGGATATTGGCCATGCAGTATTCACTGAAATACCAGGCCAACCTCAAAGGGATGATCATCGCAAACATGATGGCGAGTTGTCCGGACTACGGCAAATATGCGGAGGAAGTGTTGTCCAAACAGATGGACCCGGATGTTTTGGCGGAAGTGCGGGCGCTGGAGGCCAAAGGTAATTTTGCCAATCCCCGCTACATGGAACTGCTGAAGCCTAATTTCTATACGGCGCATTTGTGCAGGCTGCCGATCTGGCCCGATTCCGTTAATCGGTCCTTCAAACATCTTAACTCCGAAATTTACACTCTCATGCAGGGGCCTTCGGAATTTGGCATTGGCGGCAACCTGGCAAATTGGAATATCAAAGATCGGCTGAAAGAAATCAAAGTCCCCACGCTTATGATCGGCGCTAAATTTGACACGATGGACCCCAAAGCCATGGAGGAACAAAGCAAAATGGTGCCGCGTGGCCGTTACCTGTATTGCCCCAACGGCAGCCACCTGTGCATGTGGGACGACCAGCAAGTGTTCATGCGTGGCGTGATAAAATTTATCAAGGACGTGGACCGCGGAAAATTCTGAACTTCCAAAATTTCATCGGGAGGGCGGAGCGCCGCGACGCCCAAATTTCAAATATCTTTGGCTGGGAATAAACTCACAGCCCGGAAGTTCTGGTGTCCTGGGAACCGCCGCCATTTCCACCTTTCTCTGCCGTGATGCAAAACAGGTGGCGTTCGCCCCGAATCAATAATCTGTTCGCAATGGCCACCGGTGAGGCGATGATTCGTTCGTCCATGTGGTTCTCGGCCAGGATCTCGAACTTTCCTTCCACGCGGACCACGAATACGACGCCATCCTCCCTGAGCGCGTAAAGCATCCCACCGGCCACCAACGGCGAGGCGTAGTAACTGGAACTTTCCTTCGGGAGCGCGCCTTGCCATACGCTATTGCCTGTTGCCGGGTCGATACATTCAACCTCGCCCCGATCCCTCAGCAAGTAAATCCGCCCTTTGTATTCTGCCGGCGTGGGGACAAATGAGCCGGTTCCGTCCCGGCTCCAAGCGCGCGCCGTCGTGGTTACGTCTCCCTCGCCGTCAAGTCGAATGCCATAGAGTTGGTTTCGGCTGCCTCCGGTCTTTCCGCGGGAGACGACGGCGACTTGTCCGGCAATCAGCGGGGAGGCGACAGAGGGCAAGTTGGCGATTCCTTTGGGATTGAAACCGCCGCACGACCACAGCAACTTGCCGTCGCTCGCATCGTAGGATGTCAAGTGTTCGGCGCCCCAAACCAACAAATCCTCTTTTCCTTGGCGCTCGAAAACCAGAGGAGTCGTGTAAGCATGATCTCCTTCTTCCGCCGTTTGGTAATTGCGCGGCACCTTCCATCGCATCCGTCCGGTCGCTTTGTCGAACGCGGCCAGCCACGACTCCCCATGGTTCATTCGGGCCATCACAACACAATCTCTGGTCAATACTGGCGAGGAGCCTTGATCCCAAAAGAGTGTGTCGGGGCCAAAGGCTGCCACCAAATTAGTTCGCCAGCGCACCTTGCCGTCCAAGCTCAAGGCCGCCAGATCCCCGCTATAGAAGTAAACAAAAACGGCCTTGCCATCGGTCGCAGGAGAGGGATTGCTGCCCGAACCGTTCGGATGCCTTCCGGCCTTTTCCGGTCCCAGCGTTGTTTGCCAAACCGCTTTGCCGTTCCAATCAAAGGCCAGCGCCGTGTCCAATCCGTGGCTCGGGGCGGTCAGGAAGATGCGCTTGTTCCAAACGATGGGCGTGGAGCAGCCCTTGCCGGGCAGCGAGGCCTTCCACAAAAGGTTGGTGGAATCCCACCGCACCGGATAGGCCCCGTGCTCGGCGCTGCCGTTATCATTGGGGCCGCGCCAGCGCGGCCAGTTGGCCGGCTCGGCCCCCGTGTCGAACACGCCCGCCTGAAAGAACACGAACGCCAAAAAAACAAGGCGCTCGATAAAAAGAGCAGTTGTGCCGCCGACAAACCTCATGCTGTTAAGACGATGGCAAAGCTGCCAAATTCAAAGAATGCTATTTGTTGAACCGGAAATTCACCATGTCGTAGTCTTGCATCACGTACGTCTTCAGTTCCAACCGGACTTTGCCCGCGCGCTTGGCCTGCGTCTCCCCGCCCGCCTCCGTCAAATCGGTGAAACCGATGATCTCCGCGCGGATGAACCCCTTCTGCATGTCGCTGTGAATGCTGCCCGCCGCCTCCCAGGCTGTCGTGCCGGCGCGGATGGGCCAGGCGCGGTTCTCCTTGCCGCCAAGGGTCAGGAAGCTGATGTAGCCGCTCTCCGCGAAGGCCCGCACCAATAGGGCCTCCGGCGCCGCCAATTCCGCCGCTTCGGCCACCACCACCGGGCGATTGGTGACAAAGCTGTGCGCCGAAATCGCCGTCAAATCTTCCGCCGTCAATCCCAGCTTGGAGACCGGCGTCTCGCTGACCAGCCCTTCGGCCATTTTTTGCAGCACCTTCTTCTCCGCTTCGCCCGCATCGCGCCCAAGCCGGGTCTCGACAAAATCCAGGTCCTTCATCAGCAAGTCGCTCAAGGCCGCGCGGCTGGTGAGGATGGCGTCGCAGACCGCCAGTTCCTTTTCGTCAGCCAGAACAACCTGCGCATAAATCTTTTTCTGCGCCTCCACCAATTTATCGGCCTGGTCCAGCCGGGCGTCCTTGATGTGGTGGTTGCCCGTCGGGATGCCGGTGACGCCAAAGAGGCAAATTTTCATGGCCAGTGATTAGGGTGCCAGCCGCCCAACGTCAAGAGGGAAAAGGCCGATGTGGGGGCACTTAGCGTATCTATGCAAACGGGATTTAACGCAAAGACGCGAAGGCGCAGCGCGGCAAGCCGCAACCAAACACATTTTTTGAACATGAGGAAACGGAGGCAACGGAGAGAGGACCATGTCCAGCGATGCTCTGTTCTCTCTGTTTTCTCCTGTTCAAAGCATCTTGTTCCAAAGGTCAAATTCCACGGCCTGGCACGGCACGCCGCAACCCAAACCCTGCCGGAAGGGGCCTGTGCGCGCAGAGGCGCAGGGCGCGGAGAAAGAGTCCTTGGCGGATCTCCTTTCCCGTTGTTGCTCCGCGCTCTCCGCGTTCTCTGCGCGGAAAAAAATCCTCGCGACCATGCGTGATGCTGACGGATTGCAGTGCCGCGAGCGCGGAGAAAAAGTTTTGCCAAAAATGCAGACTTCTCCAACATTGCAATGCAAAGGCGCAAAGATAGAAAGAATTACTGGCTACCTGACAAACGATCGCCGTTCGGTGACCTGGACTGGCAACGGCAAAATCTTCTTTGCGTCTTTGCAGTGCAATAACCCAAATTCACTCATTTCTGACAAAACTTTTTCACCACGAAGGACACGAAGATCACGAAGACAAATCGACCAGAAAGGCTTATTCAATACTTCGTGTCCTTCGTGTCCTTCGTGGTGAAAATTGGGTTGCGTCTGGCCGCGCTAAACCTTTGCGCCTTTGCGTTAAATCCCTTTTGCGTTATTGAGTTCATGCGGCTTACGGGATCGTTTATGTTATCCCAGCCACTTTGAATCCCTCCTCTTCAAGAAGGGAACGGATGCGCGCCACTTGATTGCCTTGCAATTCAATGTCGCGCTGGCGCGTGGTGCCGCCGCAGCCGCAGGCATTGCGGAGCTTGCGGGCCAGCTCCTCGATCACGCTCATGGGAATGGACGGCGCAAAATCGTGGACGACGATCACCGTTTTCCCGCCGCGATGCGCTGTTTCGCGCCGCAACACCACGCGCCCCAATCCCGGCTTGCGGGCCGCCGGCCCGGCGGGAGACTCCGGCTCCGCCCCCGGCGGCAATCCGTCCACTCGCAGGCCCGCGAACGGACTGTTCAACTCCGACCGTTGGTTCTTGGACAACGAAACCCCAACTTTCTTTGGCTTGGAAATAAGAAGAATGATTATCCCGGCGGGACAAAAATGGTTATTTCGGCAAGGTCGGAAGGATGTCCGGCCCGGCTGGATCCGGTTCCGCGGAGGGTTTGGCGTCCGTTGCGGCAGCCCCTTCTTTTTTCTCCGCCGCTTTGTCCACCATCAATTGCGACCGGTCCCGGATGAGCGGGTCCACCAGCCAGGTGTTGACCAGATACGTCCACTTGGCCAGCGACTTTTCTTTGTTGAGCTTGTCTTGCAAGGTCTTGTTCTTCTCCTGAAATTCCTTGTCCAGCTTGGTTTTCTCGTCCGGCTTTTCGTCCTTGCCCGGCGCGCGGGCGCTGGGAATGTCGGCGGTCACGGCGACGCTCAGATCGTAATCATTCTCGGGCGTCTTGTGGCCGACTTTGAGCGTGTAGGTGAAGTGATTGAAGGTCTCGATGGTGACGGTGAGCGGATGGTCCAGCCCGGTCTTGTCCGGCGCGGCCTCCGCCGCCACATCCACAAAACTTGGAAAGTTCAACGTGCTGGACAAAGAGGAGACTTTATTGGTGTCAAGCACCTCGCCGGCTTTTGTGTCCGCCAGCACCCAGGGGGCGGATTCGCTCTCTCTCGACAACTTCCAGGAATTCGTGGCGTTGGTGGAGACCAGCGAAATCGCGCTGGGCTTCTCGACTTTGAAAAAGTCCTTGTCCAGCCAGTCGGCCGCCTTGGGTTCAACCGAGTTCAACGCGTCGGATATGGTCAATACTGTTTTAGGGTCGCTCTTGAGCATGACATAGCGGCCGTCGGGGTAACCTTCGTCGCCAAACGGCCCCGGCGATGGCCGGTCGGATTGGCGGGTGTGTTTCTTGCCCAAGAGCAGCGATTGCAGCGCCTTGCCCTGGGCGTCCTTGAATTCGAGCAGGACGGCCGAATCGGCGCCTTTGCCCGGCTCGGCCAGGTGCATGCGCGCCAATTGCGAAGCGCCGATCGGATCGGATTGGACGACTTTCAAATCGCCCATTTTAATGAGCAGTTCCTTGATCTGCGTCAAGTTTGCCGGATACTGGCCCCGTTCCTGCACGTGCCAGCCGTCGTCTTTTCTATCCAGCGTCAAATCGGTGTCGCCTTTGATGTGAATGGAGGCGACATCATTGACCTGGTAATTTTTGAGGAGTTTCTGGCCGATCTGCGATTCAGATTCGGTCCAGGATTGCTGGCGGCGCTGGAGCAACAGCAGACCCGCCCCGCCGATGATGGCCAGGGCCACTAAGAGAAGGAGCAATTGTTTGCGATTCATTGTGCGGCTGTGCGTTTGCGTTTGTAGAAAGCCAGGACGATGCCGGTCACGGCCACCGCGACGGGCATGGCGCCGATGTTGACGACTTTGGTCCAGAATTCCAGCGAGTCGGTTTCCTTGCGCAGTTTCTTGCGCGTCAGTTTGAGGTCCTTGTTCGCGTCGGCCACGGTCTTCTGGTAATTCTCAAGTTCCTTTTGCTGTTCGGGCGAGAGGATGAACTTCTGCTCGTTGCCGGCCTTGCTGGCTTGCAGTTCGCTGATCTTCCGCTCGGTCTCGGATTTCTTGGCCTCAAGCTCCTTGAGTTTGTCCTCAAATTCGCGTCCGGCCTTGGCTTCCATCTCTTTCAAACGAGTGAACGGACGGTTCAGGCTGGCCCGGCTGCGCAAGCTGATCAAATCGCTGTCGCCGGAAAGCTGTTCGACCAAACTCTGCACCAGGTTGAGGTTGCCGTTGATGGGGCGGACCATGTGGTAGCCCATGAAATTCTGCACCTGCACACAAACCTGGTCGGCCAGCAAGTCGCTGTCGCCGACCAAAATGACCACGCCGTCGGTCTTGGATTCCTTCAACTGGGTTTCCTTGGACTGATCTTTGGCTTCCTCTTTGTCGTCCTTGGCCGGTTTGGGCGGTCCGTCGGGGAAAGCCGTTTTGAATTTTCCTGTCAAGCGCAAGGCTATCGTGTATTGAACACCAGTGGGCTTGAAGTCCTTCGTGATTTGCTCGGCGCCCACGCTGGCGGTAATGCTTTCGACCAATTCCGATTCCGGTGAGGAGTGGATGAGCACGGTTTCCTTCAAGCCGTCGGCCGGTTTGCCGGTGAAGGCGCCGGCAAAGGGCAGCACGAGGTTGTCAATCTGGCTGGTAACGATGTCATCGCCGTTGACGCCGTCTTTGTTGACGAGCAGGACCGTCGGCATGAGCGAGCCGCCGTTCTGCTGGTTGTGGCCGGCGAACGTCATGTCGGCCACCACTTTGTTCACGTCCATGTCCAGGCCCCAGGCTTTGAGGAGCGTGGGCATGGAAGATTGTCCTGAACTTTCCCCCATCACCTGCGCCATTTGATCGTGCTTTTGATCGAAGAAAGCGTGCGGGTCCAGGAAAGCGAGGAGTTTGCCTCCGCGCAGGACAAATTGATCAATGGCATATTGCGTCGTCTCCGTGATGTCGCGGGGATGGACCACCAGCAAGACGCCGATGTCGTCGTCAATCTTGGAAGCGGTCATCGGAATCTCGCGGACGGTAAAACTCTTTTTCAGTTCGCTCACAAAGGTCCACGGCTCGGAAGCAGGTTGTTGTCCCATGCGTTGCATCATCGGATTCGGTTCCGCGCCGAAGACCGGCAGCGCGCTCATCAATCCGATGGTCGGCGGCGTGGGGTTGATGACGCGGGCAATGGCGCGGGAGATGTCGTATTCCAGCAACCGCTCTTGCTCCGGCGGCAGCCACGGGATGGCCACCTTCTGGTCCAACATGCTCACCACCAGCCCGAGATAAACTTTGTCGCCCCCAAAGGGCGAGGTCGGCTGCCCGTCCACGCCGTCCAGGCGCGCCGAATCCTCGGCGTCGGAATCGGGCTGCGGATCAAATTTCTGGATGACAATCTTGCCCTTGCCGGCCTGCTGGTATTCCGCCAGCAAATCCTCGATATGCTGGGCGTACGTGCGCAGGGAGGGCGGCATGGCCGTGCCGCCTTGCGTGCAGTAAAAGCGGATGGTCACGCGCGAATCCAGTTTGCCCAGGATTTTTTTCGTGCCCGCCGAGAGCGTGAAAGCCTTTTCAGAGGTCAGGTCAATGCGCTCCTTGGCCGCGCTGGTGACCACGTAAAAGGCCAGCAGAAGCACAAACATGATGGCGACACCCGCCGTCGAGTAGAGAATCGTTTCGATATTTTTCTGCTTCATGGCTTGATCTCCAAAGGGGTTAGCCGGCGCGGAGACTGCGGATGATGACGCCGGTGGTAAACAAGGAAAATCCGATGACGGACAAAAAGAAAATCACGTCCCGCGAATCCAGCACCCCTTTGGTGAAGTACTCGAAATGCGTGATGACGCTGAAGGCCGCCACCGTGTTTACCAGCCAGGGCGAATCCACGCGCGTCAACAAGTTTGTCACCGGCGGAAACCCGCACAGCACCAGGAACAGGCAAATCACGACCGACAGAATAAAGCTGACCACTTGATTGCGCGTCATGGCCGATGTCATGCAACTGATGGCCAGATAGGCGCCGGCCATGAGAAAACTGCCGACGTAGCCGGCGAAGATGACCCCATTGTCGGGCGAGCCAAGGTAATTGACCGTGATGACCACCGGAAACGTCAGGAACAAGGCCAGCAATAAAAAAATCCAGGAGGCGAGGAATTTTCCAACGATGGCCTGCCAGGCGGTGATGGGCAAGGTCAGGAGCAGTTCCAGCGTGCCGACCCGGCGCTCCTCCGCCCACAGGCGCATGCCCACGGCCGGAACCAGGAACAGGTAAACCCAGGGATGCCACATGAAAAACGACCCTTCCAGCGTGGCCTGGCCGCGCTCAAAAAATCCGCCCGCCATGAACGTGAAAAATCCCATCAATAAAAGAAAAATGACGATAAACACGTAGGCGACCGGCGATGAAAAATATCCGGCCAGCTCCCGTTTGGTAATGGCTCTGATGTTGTTGAATGAGTTCATTTCTTGGATGCGTCGGCCGTTTCAGGAAGCGTGATGCTGCGGAAAACTTCGTCCAGCCGCCCTTCCTCGGTGTGCAATTCCTCCACCTGCCAGGCGGCGGCCGCCGCCAGGACGTTGCGGGCCAGGTCGCCATTGTGGTTTTCGCTCCTGGGATAGACGCGCGCCCAGACCTTCCCCTGCTCCTCTTTGACGATGGCCGCGCGCCGGGCGTTGGGCAGCCCGCCCAGCCGCTCCACCAGTTGCGCCCCGGCCACGCCCCGCACCACCAGCAGCACCGCCCCGGCCACGTCGGACTTCTCCTTCAATTGCTGCGGCGTGCCGTTGGCCACGATCTGCCCGCGGTCAATAATAATGGCACGGGAGCAAACCGCCTCGACTTCCTCCAGGATATGGGTCGAAAAAATGATCGCTTTACGCTCACCCATGCGGCGGATCAAACCGCGGACTTCGTGTTTCTGATTGGGGTCCAGCCCGTCGGTCGGTTCGTCCAGCACCAGCACGTCGGGGTCGTGCAGAATGGATTGGGCGAAACAGGTGCGGTGCCGGTAGCCCTTGGAAAGCGTGTCCACGCTCTGAAAGCGGACCGATTCCAGAAAGCACATTTCGATCACGCGCTGGATGGCCTTTTTCTTGGCGTCGCCGTGCAATCCGCGCAGTTCGGCTATAAACCCCAGAAAGCCCTCGACCGTCATATCCGTGTAAGCCGGGGCATTTTCGGGAAGGTAGCCGATAAGCCGTTTGGCCGGGATCGGGTCGGCGATCATGTCGAAACCGCCGACGGTGACGCGGCCCTCGGAAGGCGGAATAAAGCCGGTGATCATGCGCATGGTGGTGGATTTTCCGGCGCCATTAGGCCCGAGAAAGCCCAGCACTTCGCCGCGCTCCACGGTGAAGGAAATGCGATTGACGGCCACCTTGGGGCCGAATGCCTTGCTCAAGTTTTCAACTTTAATCATTCGTCAGACTCTGCTGTGCGGCCAGCGGCCGGCTGCGGTTGCATAATTTTGACTAATCCAATGCCAGATTGTTCAAAAGCAATCTTAAGCCTCTAATGGCCTTTTGGACAACTACAGAAAAAAACGTTCAAAGAAAGTTAACCCGGTTTGGCCGCCACCGGGCTGTCTCCCGCCGGAAGGATTTCCTTGAAGGACGCCATGAAGCGCCCCATTTCTTCCGCGTTCCCCACCGTGACTCTCAGGTAGTCGTTCATCGGCGGAAAGGGCCGTCCCACCAGCACGCCCCGCTGGCGGAAAGCCCCCAGGACGGAACGGACTGGACGGCGAATGTGGACCATGAAGAAATTGGCTTCCGAAGGGAGGACATCGTAGCCCAGGCCGGCCAGTTCGGCGGTCGTCTTTTTCCGGAGCTCCAGCGTCGTGGCTTTGACTTTGGCCTGCGCCTCCGTGTCCTTCAGCCCGGCCACCCCGCCCCACTTGACGAGAGCGTTGATGCTGCCGATGGAATGGGGCTTCATCCGCGCAATCAATGGTTCCGGCGCAATGCCGTAACCCAGGCGCATCCCCGCCAGTCCGACGATTTTTGAAAACGTCCGCGCCACGATGACCGGCCGCCCTTCGATCACGTAGGGAATGGATGTGGCGTAATCGGGGCTTTCCACAAAGTGATGGTAGGCCTCGTCAATCATAACCGGCATATCGCCGGGTATGCCGTCGAGCAACTGTTTGACTTCCGTTTTGGTGACGATCATGCCGGTCGGATTGTTCGGGTTGCACAAATAAACCAAACCTATGTCCTGGCGATTTTCCTGCGCGGCCTTGATCAACGCCGGAATGTCCTGGCGGTGGTCGGGCAGGAGATCGAGTTGGATGGAGTCGGACTTGAGGCCGCGGGCGTATTCATAGACCGACCCGAAAGTAGGCTTGACGCTGATCACTTTTTTGCCCCCTTCCAAAAACGCCGCGTCCGCCACGTCCAGGATTTCCGTGGACCCCGCCCCCAGCAGCACGTTCTGGCGGGTGACGCCATGATGGGCGGCGATGGCCTCGACGATGCCGCCGTCGGGATTGCCGTAACGGTTGGCGTATTTCAACGCGCCGGTCATGGCGTTGCGGACCGATTCCGGCGGTCCGTACGGATTTTCGTTGAAGCACAATTTGGCCAATTTGTCGTACTCGTCCTCCGACAAGGCGAGGCCGCCCGGACCTGCTTCCGGCGGGGGCATCTGCGCCAGGAGTTCCGACTCAGGCCGGAAGCCGAGATAACCGGCGGCAAAGGCCAGGCCGCCCATGAATTTGCGCCGCGAAAAACTGTTCTTGCGATTCATAGATTTTTCGTCTGTTTTTGCCGTGAAATCCGTGAACAGCGCCAGACCGCGCCTCGCGCGTCTGCCCGCACGAACTCACCAACACGCACTGGACCTTATCCGTTTCCACGGCGGCTGACAAGCACGAAGGTTAGTCACTGAATGTTTCGCGCCCACCTTAGCCGGGTCCATGCAGTCGAAGAACACGACAGGAAGATTTTGAGACAGGATGAACAGGATGAACAGGATGAAGCACAGCACACGGAGGTCTCCCCAAACAGTGAGGGATTATTGCTGATGCCACATCCTCTTTTCCATCCTGTAAATCCTGTTAATCCTGTCAAAATTCAGTTCTTTAACTGCATCGTTCCGGCTTAGGATTTGGGTTAGTGAGATGAAGCCCGTCGAAAGGAATTGCGGGGAGTCCTCCAGGCTGTTAGCGTCGTGCCATGAGCGCGCACCGTAATGGCGATCCCTGAATCCACATCCATTCGTGATCTGAGATCGCGTTTCTGCGAACGCTTCAAGTGTCCGCCCTCCGAGTTTGAAAAACGGGCGCTCCGGAAATGCCTGTATCTCCACGCCAGAATGACCGCTCCCCTGCTCCGCTGGCTCAATCCCGACTGTTTCGAGCGCGACCTCCTCTTCATCAATTTCCTGGGCAGCGCCAGGAATTGGGAGGAAGTCGTGGCCGAACTCGACGCCTTCCGCTACCGGGAGCATCTCCAACCGCGCTTTACGCGCATGGCGTGGCGTCTCCGCGTTTCCGCTCGAAAGGCCAACAAACTTGCCTACGAGCTTTTCCCGTCCTGAAAACCACCCAGGCGCCGATGGCTTGCCAGAACCACTCCGTCGAAGATCACGACAGGAAGAATTTGAGACAGGATTAACAGGATTAACAGGATGAATACTGGAAGACGGATCTCTCCGCAATCCGTGAGGAATTGTCGCTAATGCCACATCCTCTTTTTCAATCCTGTAAATCCTGTTAATCCTGTCAAAATTCAGTTCATTAACTGCATCGTTCCGGTTCAACTGCGCGGTGGTTTCCCCCTTTCCTGAATAGAGTTGAAATCCGCGCGTCTTCCAAATAAAATTTTCACGTCTGAAGTCGCGGCAGCGGCGGGTGAGTGGTCGCGCCGGCGAGGTCGCGAAGCAATATGAGAACGAGAAACGTCTTCCTTAGCGTCATCGTGCTGGCAGGATCGCTGGCCCTCGCCGGGAACGCGCTTGGCGACGACGAGCAAAGCCTTGGCAATTTGCTCTTCACGGACCCAAATCTCTCACTCAATCGGAACCAATCGTGCTCAACCTGCCATAGTCTTGCCCCTGCGACCAACGCGGCGACCCAGCTTCCTTTCGGAACCCCGGGTTTCGTGGATCCGCTCAACGTTTTCGATGGCACGCCGGTTTCCGCGGGGTCCACCGCCGGAGACTTCGGCTCGCTCAACGCGCCCAGCGCCGGCTACGCCGCGTTTAGCCCCGATTTTTTTTGGGACCCGATTGCTTATGTTTACACGGGCGGAGAATTTTGGAATGGCCGGGCCACCAATTTGGAAGCGCAAGCCGCCGTTCCCTTGCTGAACCCGGTTGAAATGGGAATGCCGAGCCAGTGGGCCGTGGTGACCCGCCTCAAGGAAAACACCAACTACGTCCGCCTTTTCCAGCAAATCTACGGGCTTGATCTGAACGCCATTCCTGCGGGCAACCTGGCTCCCGGCCACATTCCTCCCCCCGGCGCCGTGCCGGCGGTCTATGCGGCCGCCACCCAGGCCATCGCCGAATTCGAGCGCAGCCCCGTCTTCAATCAGTTCACGTCCAAGTACGATTTTTGGCTCGCCGGCATGACCGCGCTCAACTCGAACGAGTTGAGCGGCTACAATCTGTTCAATGGAAAAGCCAACTGCTTCGATTGCCATCTGAGTTTCACCGGCGTGGACAGCGCCGGGAACCCCACGCCGCCGCTCTTCACCGATTTCACCTACGCCAACGTCGGCCTGCCGCGGAATTGGAATATTCCGGGAACTCCCGCCCCAGACCCAGGTTTGGGCGGGCGCCGGGATATCGCCGCCGCGTGGCCGGACGGCAGCCAATTGGGCTTGCACAAGACCATGTCGCTCCGGAATATCGCCATCACCCCACCCTACGGACACAATGGCGTTTTCTCCACGCTCGAACAGGTCGTCCACTTCTACAACACCCGCGACACGCTCGGCCCGTTGGACGCCAACACCAACGCCGGGTTCGGGATCACCGGCTGGCCCGCGCCGGAAATCTCCAGCAATATGAACATTGCCGAGTTTGGCAATCTCCGGTTAACCGCCGCGGAGGAAGCCCAAATCGTCGCGTTCTTGGAGACATTGACGGATAATTACCCGGCCACTGGCGGCGACACTAATGTTCCCCCCGGCACTCCTTCCCCGTTCGCCAACACGCCGTTGCCAACGATTCCTGTCAAGCTCAGCGCGACAGGGCCGGGAACCGTGACGTTGTGGGGACGCCTCGGAAAAAGCTATCAGATTCAGTTCGTCAACTCTCTGGTCGTTCCCCGCCTCTGGCAAACCCTCGCCACCGTGCGTCTCGGCACGAACGGGTTCACGGTGGTGGACACGAACACGATTTCCTCCTCCTCCCGGTTTTATCGCGCAGTGGAATTGCCTTGAGCCGCCGTTCAGCTCACCAGGGCGCAAATCTGTTTTTGTGAAAGGCTCGCCCTCATCCTGACCTTCTCCCCCTGGGAGAAGGAACAGATGTCGCTCGATTCTGGTTGTGCGGAGGCGCGTCCGGCCAGTCCAGCGGCGGGATTTTCCAAAGGGCAGCCGACGATTCTCCCTCTCCCGCGCCAGTGGGAGAGAGTTCTGGGGTGAGGGTGGCCTGGAAAAAGAAATTTGCCAAAACAGATTTGCGCCCAGTTCACCAAATCGTTACTAAAATCCGTTTGCGTTGACGGGGCGCGCCCGCTATGATAATCGCTTGTAACAGGCAGTAAAGATTGACGTCGCCGCGCGTGGCCGCGACACATGAGACTAGCACCATGAACTCTAGTATTTTTTGGGGCCGCTCCAGTTTGGGGCGGAATGCTTTTTCGAAATTTTACCTGTCCGGCCTCTTCCTGGTTTGGGCCGCGAGCGCCACGGTCCAAGCCCGAGGCATCCTGGCCGGCGCCCAGATGAGCGGAGTTTCGTTGGGCAGGGGCGAATACGCCTACACGCTGACTTTGACAAATAGCCCGGCTTCGAGCGCCTCCATTGGATTGTTCTGGTTCGCGTGGGCGGCGGGGCAGGCGGATTTCTTGTTGTCGGAACCGACCTCGATTCAAACACCCGCCGCATGGAACGCCACCGTGGAGGGCGGAAGCGCGGGAGATGGTTACAGCATCCAATTCAACACCTTCACCACTCCGCTGGCGCCCGGCTCCTCCTTGACATTCAAATTTGACAGCCCGGATTCGCCCAGGATCATGGCCGGTCCGGCTCCGCTCTATCCGGAGTATCCGACGTTGATGTCGCAAGTTTACAGTTCGTACGACGCGGACGGCTTGCAGGAACTGTTTGTGGTGACGCTCGTTTCAGCGACCGTCCCAACCAACCTCACGGTTGCCCTGACGGGTCATCAAATTGTTCTCGCCTGGCCGACGAACGCTGGAAACTACTCTCTCCAGACCACCACGAATCCTGCCTCCCAAGCGAGTTGGACGGCCGTGACGAACCTCCCATCGGTCCTTGGTTCGTCCAACGCCGTCACCCTTCCCTTCACCAACACCAGCCAGTTCTTCCGGCTGCGAAGCGAATGATCCTAAATCCGGCGGTTGAATTTTAAGAAGCAGCGGAAGCCACAGATTGACACAGATGAACACAGATAGTTCAGAAAAGACTGTTGCACCCATTGGGTGACTCCTGTTGTTTTCGCAACTCCTTCTAATCTGTGTCAATCTGTGTTCATCTGTGGCTTTAACTGCGTTTTTAAGGATGATTTGCGCGCGCAGGATGAATCAGGATCAATGGGCGAAAAAAAGGGCCGGACTTTCGTCCGGCCCTTGCGATTTTAAGATGCCGCTTTAGCCCGAGGGCCAGTTACTGGAGGCGGAAGAACATGTTTCCCGTCGCACCGATCGGAGCCGTGTAAGTGTTCCCGGTGGGGGCCGGGGTGACGGCAGTCCAACTGCCAGCCAAACTCGTGGTGGACTGAAGCGTGCCCGTGCCGGTCCAAGTGACGGTCACTTTGCCGCCGGCGGCAGAGACGTAGAGGGTAGGCCCTGTCGGCGCTACCGGCGGGAGGCCAGTCGGAACTGTGGCGCCGGAGGGCGGCACGTCGAAGAAGGCAATTTGGGACATGCCAAAATACCAACTGCAGGAGCCAATCTGCCCCAGGCGGAGGCGAACGTCGCTCTGATGGGCGGCCAGCGGCAGGCGCACCACTTCAATGCGTTTGCCGTCGTAATGGTTGTCGTTGATGCGCGGTGCGAAGAACGGGGCCAAGGCCTGGCTAATCGGCGCGCCGATGCCGGAGGCGTAGGTATTGTTCGTGTCGCCTGTGGAATCGGTCCAAGTCGGGATTTCGCCCGGATTGGTGTCGTGGAACAAGGTATTGATCACGTTGACGGTGTTGTCGGGGTTCACTTGGATGTCCGCCGCGTCACTCCCTTGTTTGTGGCCGTCCAGGTAGTAGATGACCGGGGCCCAAGTGACGCCGCCATCAACCGAGTATTCGATCGAATTGATGTTATCCTGATTTTGTTTTTGGATCGAAGCCCAGGCGAGGACCGGGTTTTTCGTGCCGGTGAGATCAAACTGTTTGCTGATGGCAAACTGGAGTTGCCCCGCCTCAATTTGCCCAGTGGGCGGAGTGGTATCGCTTGCCCGGTTATCCGACTCGGCGATTAAGATGTTCTGGGTCGGGTCGTACACAAGTTGGGTCAGTGGGATGCCATTGATCATTTCGCCGGGAGCTGTGTTCGTCGAGTCGTTCTCGATGCCGGAGAAAGTGACCAAGTCAACGCAGAGGAAGTTCGCGTAAGCGCCGCTAGCCGGGTCGTTGGTGGTGAACGCGGTGTCCTCGGCGGCGCCTTGGGACTCGTCCCAGTTCCATACAAACCAGTTCGTGGGTCCCGCAGGCACGTTGGTCCAGACCGGAGCTACGTCCACCAAGGGGTTTTCCGGCTGCGGAGAAAAATACCATTGGCCCGCCGGAGCGCCAACGAGGTACGTGCCCGTGAAGCTGAACGGAGGGAAGTAGATGCTCGTCGGCGGATCATTGGTGAACGCGGTTCCGTCCGGGTATTCCTCAAAGTTCTCGGCCGCCACCGCGTTGGTCGGGAGCCAGTAGCCGGGGATCGCCGTCGGGAGCCAGACGGCTTTGAGGTTCAAGAACGACCATTGATTGGAGAGGGCATTGCCGCCCGAGTCTTTGTAAGTCAGCAAGCCGCTGTGAATTTCGGCCGGGGTCTGCAGCGTGGTGGCCGTCCAGGTCAACTCGTGAACGTCGCCGACGCGATTGTTGCTCACGGTCACGGTGTTGCCGTCGAGATTGAAGACGGCAGTGCCGTCGGTCACAGTGGTGTCGCGATCTTGCAGGCGAATCAGCACGCGATTATTCGGATACTCGACCTGGCGAGGCACCGGCCGAGGGCTGGTGTAACGGATGTACGGGCTGGACGGGGTGGAGAGCGCGTAATAAGCGGCCAGACCGCCGTCGGCGACGTCGTTCACGAGAACATTGGTCCCTTCGGTGCCCAGAGTGTAGAGTCCTATCTCGGGGTTGCCGTTAGTGCTGAAGTCGGTGACGCGGAGAGGATAGCAGCCGGCCTCTGGGGCCACGACGGAAAACGTGGTGGGGCCTGACTGGATTGCGTTATTGAGAGTCCCGACTTGAACTCCAACGGTATAATCCCAAGAACCCATGAATGCCCGATAGAAGCCGTTGAGTTGCAAGGTAAACACAGTCAGTCCCTTGGGGAGATTAACATAGGTCAGCACTTCCGAATGGCTTGGGTCACTGGCGCCGTCTTGGGCGGGGAACCCTGGCATGTTGGCGCCAGTGAGATTGATCGTGTTGGTGATGATGTACTCCGCCGGGGCGTTGGGGCCGCCCAGAGCCGGAGCGGCGGCCATGGCCGCGTTATTGTCGGCGAGCGTAACCATGTTGGGCAGGAATCCACCCATGCCGTCCGGCTCGATCCCATTCAGACCCAATTCAATATTGTCCAAATTGTCGCTCTCGCCGCCTAAAAGTCCGGTGGTGTTTGCGCTGGCCACCAGGGGGTCCGAGGCATTGGCAAAGACGTTAAACTTGAATCCAGGCTTTGTGGTGTCCGGGGTAACGATTTGCGAGGCGTTTAGCAAAGTGTAGCCGAGGGAGGTAAAGGTCGAGGTCACGCTGAGCGGCGCTCCGCCGTCAGTCCAAGCCAGCACAAGCGTGTGGAGAGGGAGGTTGTCGAGTGGTTGCGCGACGTCGTAGGAGAATGAAATCGTCGCGCCGCTGGCAGTTGGGGTGATGGTGGGAGTCAAGACGGCGCCGTCCACGGTCAAAGTGATGTTCGTCACGGGCGCCGCCCCGTTGACAATGGTCGCGGTGATAGTCGGCACGTTGGCGACTCCGGTCGAGCTTGGCGACGGGTCCAAGTAGGAGACGTAGGAGCTTTGGGGCAGCGGAGCGGCAGTGATGGACTGGTAAGCGGGGATGCCGCCGTCGGCCACATCGTTGATCAGCACCTGGTTCGTGCCGGTATTGGGTCCGCCAATGATCGAGTTGGTGCCTCCCGCAGGGGGGAAGGAGTACCACTCTATGACGGCGCCGCCGCCAGCCTGAAAATAAAGCAGGCGGGCCGCGTAAAGGCCTGCTTTGGGGACGTTAAACGTCACGACGCTTGGGCCAAAGCCACGGGTGCCGTTGTATTCCTCGACAATCACCGCGTTGGTGGAATACCGGTCGCCAGGATTGGCGGCGCCGATTTGGAGCGAGAAACCGTCATCGCTGGTCACTCCCATGGTCACTAAGCCTGCCGGCAGATCGAGGTAAGTAAGGGCTTCCGCCGCGATATTATCCGTGCCGCCATTGGCATCGGGCGGATTTCCCGGAGCGCCGACCATGCCGTCTTCACAAGGAAGATTGGTGCTTTGAATGTCCGCGCAGTCGCCAGGGCCATTAATGCTGAAATTGATGACGCCCGGGATGCTGAAGGAGATCGGTAAAAAGGGGTTGCTTGGCACAGTAGCGTCGGCAGGGGCGCTGCTGTAAATCTGCGTCGGATCGGCCAGGTTGGTCCCCTCCTCCCCGGCAAGCTGGGACTCGGCCCAGCCAAGGGTGCCCGGCTCGGAAGCAGCCACTTGGGAAACATTCCAGATGAAGCCGGGAGCGTTGGTGTTCGCGGCGCTTAAGGGATAAACGTAAGTTGCCGGCAGGGTATTTGTCGTTCGGGCGAGCGCGGCGCCGCATGAAAGCGCGGCGAGCGCCACGGTCAGCGCTTTGGCGTATATCAGTTTTCGATTTCTCATAGGTCGTGTCTTGTTTGTGTTTTATTTATGTTTTGCAAAAAATCGGTCTCACAATTACGGGTTAGATCAAAAAATCGAGCGCCACTTTTGAGCGAATTCCGGGTTATTGCAAGTTTTTTTTTGCAACAAATGCAAGGCGAATTGGCAACGAGCGCGCGGCCACGCCGTTCCTCCCTCATTTCCCCGTCTGCCAGCAAACTATATCCTTGGCCGTGTCGGCGATGTAAATTGTGCCGTGACTGTCCACGGCGATGCTGTCGGCGTGGGCCACGGGGCCGTCTTGACTTTCCGTCAGCAGCAATGGCGGAAGCAATTCCGCCTGCCCGTTGGAGATTTTATGGACGCCCCGTGAGTCGGTGACATAGACCGTGCCTGCGGAATCCACCGCAACGCTTTCGGGATCGGACAAGCCGACGGCGATGGACGTGACGTCGCCGGACGCGGAAATTTTGCGCACGGCCTGATTGGCGGTGTCGGCCACATAGACATTTCCCAAGGAATCAACGGCGATGCCGTGCGGGTCCTTGAACCGGGCGGCGCCGCGATTGCCTTCCACAAAACCCGGCACACCCGGCTTGCCGGCCAGAGTAGTGACGCGCCCATCCGCCGTGATCTGACGGATGACGAAGTTATCCTTGTCGGCGACATAGACGTTGCCCGATTTGTCCACGGCCACGGACCATGGATTGCGGAAATGGGCGTTATCACCCTTGGCGTCAGCCCATCCCGGATTTCCCGGCGAACCGGCCAGAAGACTGACCGTACCTTCGGGACTGATTTTGCGAATGGTGCCGCTGGCAAACTCGGCCACATAGACGTTGCCGGAACCATCCACCGCGATGCCCGACGGGGCCATAAACCGCGCCAGGGTATCCTCGCCGTCAATTTCGCCCGGTTGGCCGGCCAGACCGGCCAGCGTGCGGACGTCGCCGGACGGTGAAATCTTGCGGATCGTATTGTTGCCCATGTCCGCCACGTAGATGTAGCCCGCGCTGTCCACGGCCAAGGCGCTGGGAGAGGAAAACCTGGCCTGGCTCCCTACTCCGTCGCTGGCGCCGGCGGCGCCGATGGCTCCGACGATGATCGGCGGTGACGAGCGCGGCGGCGTAACGACTGGCGCCGGAGGCTTGATGTCTTGCTGCGGTGTGACGATTTCATGAACCGGGGCCGGCGCGTTGGTAGGAGGAGTCACTATCCCTTTTGGCGTCACCGTCGTAATCTGACTTAACCAAAACAGCAAAAGCGCTAAGGCCGCTCCCGCCGTGATCCAGACCGCAATCGGCGTGTGGCGGACTCGCCGCACTAAACCGTGCGGCCCGGCGGGCGTCCGGCTCTGCTTGATTCGCTCCAAGTCGGCGAGAACGTCGGTCATATCGGCGTAACGGTTGCGCAATTCGCGGGCCATGGCTCCGTCCGCCACCAAAGCCAATCCCGCGTCGGCCTCAGGATTGCGCAGGCGGATGGCCATGGGCGGCCCGGCCAGGATTTGCCGGCGAACGTCCTGGGTATTGCGCCCCGCGTAAGGCGGTTCGCCGGTCAGCATCTCGTAGAGCAGCGCGCCAAAAGCGTAAATGTCGCAACGTGTGTCCTCCGCGTGGCCGGCGGCGACGCCGGGCGACATGTAAGGCGCCGTCCCCTCCCATTGGTCGCGCTCCACATCCACAATCGTGTCGTTGAACATCGTCCGCGCCAGTCCAAAATCAGCCAGGCACGTCTGGCCGCCTGCGCCCAGGAGAATATTGGCCGGCTTGAGATCGCGATGGATGATGCCGCGCCGATGGGCGAATTGCAGCCCTTCCGCCACTTGCATGGCGATGTCCAACACTTCCGGGGCGTCCAGGCCCTGGCCGGGTTTGATGCGCTGGGCCAAACTGCCGCGCTCGAAATAGGGCATGACAAAATAAGGCCCTTGCGCCCGGTCGGATACTTCCAGCACCGGCACCACATTGGGATGCTTGAGCTTTTGCAAATGCCCGGCTTCCTTGACGAAACGATGAACCATCTGCTGGTTGGGAACCAATTCGGGCCGCACCATTTTAAGGGCCACGTCCCGGCCCGACTCGCTGTCGCGCGCCAGCAGGACGACGCCCATGCCTCCGCCACCCAGCACACGCAGGACTTCGTAGCGGGCCAGCGTGGCCAGCAGTCCCGGACGATTCGGCGGGGACAGCAGGCGGTGCCCGACCAATTCCGCAATCGGGCCGGAGAAAACCGAGACGGGCGGCACGAACGCGGCTTGTTCTTGTTTGGAAGAATCGTTGCTCATGGTGTCGTGCCGGCCTGGGCCAGTTTTTGCAGAGCTTCATCGAACAGTTGTCGAATGGGCGTTTCGACCCACGGCTGTTCCTTGGCCCACACAAGGCCGCGTTTAAGTTCCGCGTCGCTGAGTTGGGAAATCCGCCGGTCCAGCCGCAGGAAAGCGGTCGCGATGCTCAGGTAGTAGAGCACGGCGGCAACTTCATTGGGCAGGCTGCTGTCGGGATGCTCCATGTTGCCCTTGGCGAAATCTTTGGTCAGCGTCAAAAGTTCGATGGGCGGAACCGGATGCAGGAAGAGGTCCAGGAAACTTGTCAGCAGCAGGCTTTGCGCGTGGGTCAGCGTCTTCAACCGGGCCGCCGTGGCGGGATCGAACCCGCCCAGGTCCACCAGGATGGGAGCGGACATTTGATGCCGGAAAATCGCGCCCAACTCCTCCGGTTGCCAGAGACGGGCGCGCTCCTCCCCTGCCGCCAGGAAGGCGGCCAGGCTTTTCGGGGCGCTCTTGAACAGAGTCCCGGCGGAGTCAAATTCCGACATACAATCACTTATTCATACGGCGCGCTTCACGGCATCTTGCGCGCCAGCCGCGCCACAAATTCCTCCAAGGCCCGGATTTCCTCCGCCGTGGCGGCATCCTGTTCGGCGTATTCCTTGATGACGCGGGTCAGGTGCATCTTGAAAATCCGCTTCGCGCTCAACAGCATGTTCGAGGCATCGGTCGGAGATTTCAAGCCGAAGCTCTCGATCAATTGCTCGTAGGGAACTTGCGGCGCGTCGTTGAAAAGCGGTTCCAAGAGGCGGATGCGGAACATCTCCCAGATCTGCCCGCGCCGGGGCTGCTCAGCCGCCGGGTCTTTGCAATCCGCTTCCATCCGGCGCAAGGTCTCCGCCAGCACCGTCCGCACCCAGGTCAAATCAAACGCCTCCGAGGTCTCCTCCGGCGCCGGCACCTCCACTTCAACCTCGTCCAGCGAGACCGGGGCGTGTTTGACCTCCGCGCGGCTGAGGCGGTCCAGGACGAAATTGCGCAGGCTGATCTTGAGGAAGTCGCGGAATTGGCCGCGCTGCGGATCGGCGCGTTGCAGCCAGCCCGTCTTGAGAATTTTGTCCTCGGCAAATTCCTGCAACAACACGTCCGCCTGGTCTTTGAGGCTGGGAAAAGAGGCCGCAAGGAAAATTCTCAAGGGCGTCCAATAAAGCCGGATCAACCGATCCAGCCGGGCCGTATCGGCCACAGCCGCCGGCCCCAACTCGGCCCAGTCGGTTCGCGGAAAAATGGAGCTGGCGGTTGGATCAGAAGACATATCGCCCGCGCCCATTGAAGCTGAGAGTCTGTTCCACAGCAAGAGGAAATGGCCGCATCTCCCTTCTAAGCCGTAACCATTCAGTAAAAGCGCCGAAACTTCAACGCAAAGGCGCAAAGAGGATTTTGCCGACACCAGTCCAGGCCACTAAACGGTGATCGTTTGTCAGCGAGCCATTTCCTCCTGCTACCTTTGCGTCTGGGTCTTTGCGCCTTTGCGTTAAATCCCAACTGCATGGATCCGGCTAAGACTGGCGCTCAAACAGGCAAACCGAGACTCAAACGCACCTCGCGTCGAATGCTCTTGCAGTTGTTGAGAGCCAGCCGGGCCTCGAACAAAGTAGCCGTATCGCCGGGGTATCTGAAATCCACCGCGTAATCTGCCAGCAGATGAGCCTGCGGGAGAAAAACGGACCACAGTGGTTCCAGCGGCAGCAACAACTTAAGCAAAGCAACCAAATCGTGAGTTTTGGGAAAAGCCACCCCTGCCTCGCAGAGCCGCGCTTTGAAGTATTTCTCCACCGTTTGCTGGGCATGAAAACAAGCTGCATCATGGACGCGCTGCTTGCGCCGGCGCATGATCTGGGCCGCGACTTGGAAATCGCCCTCAGCTTTTTCCACCCATTCCCGCGTCAGTGGCTTCATAAAGAACGTCTCCCTTGGCCAGAATCTCTTGCATAAAACAATCGCCCCATTGCAGCCGCCGGGCGATGAATTCCGGCGTCCGGACGATTAGGTCAAGTGGAAAATCCGCCGGGATGCGCTGGCGAATTTCGAGTGATTTACGGCCTCGCTTGCGGTTGAACGGCATGATCACTAGCAAATCCACGTCGGAGTCCTCGTTGGGTTTGCCGTAGGCGTACGAGCCAAAAAGGACGATCTTGCGCGGGCGAAATTCTCGCGCAATCGCGTTGCTGAAGGCCCGGATTTGAAAACGCTTGACCAAGGCGATCTTATTAGACCGGAAACGCCGGCCTATGTCAAACCATCCCGATCCAAGCCGCATCCATGCAGCCGAAGAACAAAACAGGAAGATTTTGAGACAGGATTTACAGGATGAACAGGATAAAGCACTGGATGCGAAGCACTCCCCAAACAATGAGGGATTATTCGTGACGCCACATCCTCTTTTCCATCCTGTTAATCCTGTTAATCCTGTCAAAATTCAGTTCATTGAAGGCATCGTTCCTCAAGAGCATTTTGACGCAATATTTATAGTTTGCAGCCGGGTTTTTATTATTCGGGTTGGCTCTGCTGAGTCATAGTTGTTTACAGAGCGAATACCACGTTCGCTCCATTGAGAAAGGATCAATATGAAAACAAAGGGTCTTATACTTGCCTTCGTGGCCGGGATGCTGGCTTCGACGCCGGCATACGCCTGGACTTGGAACAGCGCCACCTACGCCTCTCGTTTCCGGCCGGTTCAACCCGCGCCTTCAACCGTGGCCAAGCCACAGCCTGCGGCGGGTCAGTCAAATTCCGACGTCCAAGTCGCCGTCATGGCCAAATCGCCATCACAGCAGACCGCGGGCAATTCGGGCGGTGATAAATGGTTCGGTACTGATCAACGTTCGCGTGCGACCCATTCGCACTGACGAATGACGCGCGATTAAAGAATTGGAATCCGATTTCATTATTGAGTCTGTCCAACGCCGGCGGCCTGATCGTTTTTAAATCGTTCAGGCCGCTTTGCCTTTCTCTGCGCTCTCCGCGACTCTGCGCGAGAAAATCCAAATCAAGGAACCCAACTAGGTGACTGCGACTTCTTCCTCCGGGAAGCGCACGCGCCCCCCGCGTGCAGCGGGTCGCGCCTCGCGGCCCGCATCAGAATCGTCCGGCAATTTAGATGCGTCTGCCATGAAAATTGACGCGCCCCAATTGCGGCTTCCAATTGGGGCGCGTCAATTTTAAATCCACGCTCATTTTTTGTCGAGCAAAATGTAAGAGGTGGGAGGCGCCCTCCAATCATTAGGGACTTCTTGGGGAGCACGGTCAGACCGCTTCAGCGGGCCAGCCTACTGTTGTTCTGATTTCTCGACCGCCTCCGACCGAGACTGGCCCACCTTTTCGGTGAGTCAGCAGGCGCATCGTTCATGACTCGGGATCGGAGCCACGGACACGCTTTTGTGTTTTTGAGAAAGGCCAACATTCACGGTTGATCGCGCGCAAGCCGAATCATGCTTTTAACTTAACTTATTAGTAGCGTTACTAAAATAAGTCTGTCTTTGGCAGAAAAACGGGGGTATTGTTGAAAATATTTCACACTTTTTTTTGCGCTTTTTCGACTTTTTGGGACTATGCGCGTTGCAAGCCGTTGCCTTTCAACCACTAGCGTCCCTTCCAGCCCTCCAAAAAAATAATGCTCAAAAACCTACGGTAGGTTTTTCGGTTTTCCGGAACTGTGCCAAAATAGCCGCGTGAGAACTGAAGAACAGGCCGGATGTTCGGACAGGATGAGGGGGATAAAATCCTTTGGTGCCGCCTTTTCCGCATCCCATTCGTCCTATTCATCGTATTCGTCCGATTCGTCCAGTCAAAAAAATTCTGCCGTCAAACAACACGTTCCACAATAACTCCGCAAACAAACCCCAACCCAAAAAACAATAGGAAATTCTTATGTCACGTAATGGTAAAATCGCCCACCTGCCCGGCAACGTCCGGGATGAATTAAACCAACGCCTGGAAAACGGCCAGGAAGGCGCGACCCTTCTGCCCTGGCTCAACGCCCTGCCCGAAGTCCAGGAACGCCTCAAGGACCACTTCGACGGCGCGCCCATCAGCAAACAAAACCTCTCCGAGTGGCGCCAGGGCGGCTTCCGCGAATGGCAGATTGGCCAGGAATTGATCCTCCAGGCCCGCCAACTCTCCGATGCCGCCGACGACATGGAAGAGGCCGTGGATACTTTCTTGCTGCCCGGCGCGCTGGCCGGGGCGCTGGCCGCGCGCTACGCCGCCCTGCTCAACAGTTGGGATGGAGAGGCGGACCCGAAATTCGAGGAGAAACTGTGCCTGCTGCGCGGCCTGAATCGCGACATCGCCTTGCTGCAAAAGACGATGCAGCAAGCCGGCCAGCAGAAGCGCCAGTTCGAGCAGGCGTTGGAGGAGACCGACCGCCGCGAGCTTGAGGAGGAAAAGAAAAGGCAAGTGGCCCCCATCTGGGCCAAGCTGGAGTGTGACCAATTGGAGGGAATTTTTGGCGGCGGTGAGGTTGGCCGGAGAATGGCCGAGGTCATCACCGCCGTGAAATATGACCTGCCGCCGCCCAAAAATTGGGAAGACGCCCAAAGGAAGAAGGAAGAAGCTGGAAAGAATCAGGCCAAGTCCAAGCCGCGCCGTCCAACCCAGTCCAACCCAGTCAAAGCCAGTCAAACCGTTAAGGATCCAGTCCCATCCGTCCCATCCGTCCCATCAGCTTGCCCTGCGGAAACCACACCAGAAGCCACCTCAAAAACGATGAACAGCTAAACCTCATGCCGGCACATTGCATTAGCGCGGCCGGTCAAGGCGAGGCGCGGTTCGGCACAGCCTTTTGCTCGCATTGGGCGATGTATCTCCGCGTGGCTGCGGGCAGCGCATTCCACATGGAAATCGCCAGGAAGGTTCCCAAAACCGCAAAGGGCATCAGGAACACCGGCCACCAATGCCAGCTTATGCCCGTGAGATAACCCAGGGCGAACGATTGCACGCTGCTGCCCAGATACACAAAGCCGTCGGCAATGCCCGAACAGGTGGCCGTGGCTTTGCGCCCGCCGAAGTCGGGCGCGGCCGTGCCCGCCATCAGCGAGTGAACGCCGATGACGAACATCGTGATGAGCACGGCGGACCAGCCCACGATCCACTGCGATTGGAACAGAAACAGCGCCATCACAGCGGCCAACAGAAACATGAAGGCCGAGCAGATGGCGGCAGGCGGGCCGCGCCGCGATTGAAAAAACTTGTCCGAAACATAACCGCCCACAAACCCGCCCAGGATCCCGGAAATGCAGCCCAACAAGCCCCAGTGCTGGTTGAAAAATTCCGTCCCCGGCTCTTTGGCCTGATTCGCGAAAACCCGATACCAATTCATGATGCCGTTGCGCAGCACGCCCGCGGTAACGCCAATGGCCGCGACCGTCAGCATGATCCGGCTGGCAAAGACTTTCTTGTAAAGGTCCATCGTGCTCAGTTCGATGTTCATCACGCCGGAGGAAGCGTCATCCGTATCGAAGGGCGGGAAGCCGGCCTCTTCGGGCGAGTCCTTGATCAGCCACCAATCCATCAGCGCCCAGAAAAGAAGAACGGCCGCCGGAACGTAAAAAACGGTCCACAAGGCATCCACCGATTCCACCTTCGAGGCAAAGAGGTCCTGGATCAGACGCTGGAACCATCCGCCTTGGTTTCCGGGATTGACCTTGGCCATGTTCGAGAGCGCCTGGCCCCAATCAAAGGCGAAATAAATGCCAAGGGACATGAGCGTGCCGAAGATCGCCGCAAAAGCGCCCCGCTCGCGGACGTGAAACCAGTACGCCTTCACCTTGATGATGGAGACGGCCCCGTAGCTTTGGAAGTACATGTTAATCCCATAGATGACCGAGAAGGGAAGCAGCATCTTTATGTGCAGGCGATGCGTGACCATGAGGTAGGTCAGAACTCCCAGGGCGACATTGGCCACGCTGGAGCCAATGGCGCCAATCAACATGCCCTTTTTGCCGCCGATTTTATCCACCAGCGGGCCGTTGATCAGAAAAGAGAAAGCATACACACAAGCGCCTACGCCGAAGATGTCGCCAAATTCGTTGTTGGTCATGGCATTGCCCAGCGCGTCTTTGGCCACGTTCAGGTTATAGCGCGCCATGTACATGAAGGCGTAAGTCATGCCCAGCGGGAACCAGTTGATGAAGCGCCGCACCATGAACCAGCGGCTATGCCCCAACGGGTTGTTGCGAAAGTAAAGCGCAACGATGGCCGCGAGGCCAAGAAGGACGATTATGGCGGGCATGGCGATCGGGTGCTTCAGCGCCTGCCTCGCGCGATAACTCTCCGAATCCGGGCGGTTGGGATCATCAGTAGGCGCATCTTAGCCGGAGCGATGCAGTTGCTTTGGGGAGCGCGGTCGTCTCGACCGCCGTTTTCGGCGTCTCGCCGAAAACCTTCCCGTCCTTCGGTCCCGCACCGAATGGTGTTGGCAGAATCATCGTACGACTGGCCGGCGAG
>Ga0302326_10000316_pt1 | contig 139875 bp, 129 predicted proteins | sample Palsa_T0_3_FD_202264 | JGI IMG/M metagenome (GOLD analysis project Ga0302326, IMG submission 202264) | Peat permafrost microbial communities from Stordalen Mire near Abisko, Sweden - Palsa_T0_3 | ecosystem: Environmental > Terrestrial > Soil > Palsa > Peat permafrost | place: Sweden: Abisko... | reverse complement strand
GCCTTAGCGATGAACTTGCTGGGCGATGCCGATACCGCGATCGCGACGAGGCTGCGGAAAGAGGGTGCGATGGTCCACTCTCACTCCTCCGACGAAATGATTGATATCGCTATTGACCACGAATTCTGAATTGCGGCATTTAGCAACATGACCATCCCTGCTGCCACGACGTCGAGGCCGATCTGCCCGCTTTGGCGCAATACCAAGCCACCACTGAACAAGACGATGTATGCGAGCAACGGCACCACTGCATAGCGGTACCGGTCAAAGCGACTCTCGTAAAATCCGCTTCGCAAAACCGTGAGCGAGCCAATGTAAATTAGGCCGAAAACACCCATGGTGCAGATGCAAAGGACGGCTGAAAGTCGCGTTTGGTTGGGAACGGTTAGCAGCGCGCTCATGATGAGGACGCTGGTTAAATAAATCACCGCAGGGGTCAGGTACACTTTGCTCTTGGATGCAAGTTGCCGCCCAATCCCCGGCGCAATGGTGATGACGACGAACAGCAGTCCGAGCAAGGTCGCGGAAGCCGCTGAGGTAATCGAAAAAAAGCTAGACCATTGCTGAAGCGGAATTTGTTCGCCTAACATTACCATCCATTCCAGTCTGCTATATAGCCAGGTATTGATGGATAAACGCGATGGCCATGCTGCCCTCGCCCACGCCACTCGATACTCGTTTGATGGAGTTGTGGCGCACGTCACCAGCCGCGAACACGCCCGGCAAGCTGGTCTCCAAGGGAAATGGATGGCGATCGAGTTTCCAGGTGGTGAGGTCGCGCCCTGTGCAAATATAGCCGCGTGGATCCCGCTCCAAATCGCCTGGTAGCCAGGACGTGCTAGCATCGGCGCCGATCATCACAAACAAGCCATCGGCTTCATAGCCGAGTATCTTCTCCATTTCAATCGGTGCGTTTACACATACCTCAATTCGTTCCAGTCGATCTTCGCCGTCAACCGAAACGACCTGGGTAAAGGGGAGCACCTGGATATTGGCCTTCGATGCAATCTGATCAATCAGGTATTGCGACATGCTGAGTTTCAGCCCTTCGCCCCGTACCAATATCTTTACCTCAGCCGCATAGCTCGACAAGAAGATGGCAGCTTGTCCGGCTGAATTGCCGCCTCCTACGATGAAGACCCTCTTGCCGACTACATTTGCCGCCTCGTGGCGGGCCGCTCCATAAAATATGCCGCGTCCCAACAGGCGGTCTTCACCCTTCGCCTGCAGCAGACGCCAGTCCACGCCTGTCGCCAACACCACAGCCCGGGCTGAAACCGACTGGCCTCCGTCCAACTCGCACACATAGCCTTCACTCGAGGGAGTAAGCTTTTCAACCGAACGCGTCAGCGCCACTTCCACGCCGAATTGGGTCGCCTGCTTGAATCCGCGCCCGGTCAGGTCATCCCCTGAAATCCCCTCAGGAAACCCCAGATAATTTTCGATACGGGACGATGTGCCTGCTTGCCCGCCTGCGGCACAGCGCTCGACGATCAGCGCGCTAAGCCCTTCAGAACTCCCATAAACGCCGGCGGCCATACCGGCCGGTCCGGCCCCCACAATCACCACATCATAACTGTCGCGATTGGGCTTGGTCTGAAGTTGCAAGGCATCCGCGACCTGCCTTGTTGTCGGCGGCTCACTGAAAAGCTGTCCATCAACAGTTACGGCCGGGCAATTAGGGTCGTCGGAGACGCCGGCAGGCACCTGTTCCGGATAGCGGTCGCGATCAATCCACTCGTAAGGAATACGATTCGCTGAAAGAAATGCACGGATGTTATGGCAGTCCTCATCCTTGTTGCGGCCGAAGATGAACACCCGCGATGTTGGTAAGGAAAGGGAACGTTGCTGGATCAGCAAAAGCCGTTCCCCCAGCGTCTCCAGAATGAGACTACGGGCCTCTTTTGAGTCCCGAATCAAGTGATGAAACTGCTGCTTATCCAGGCGCGCGATGCGGCAGGAGGTTTGAGCTCGCAATGAGCCGAAGGTCGGTGTTCCCAGCAGAAGAGGCACTTCACCCAGGAACTCGCCCGGCTTGAGTTCGTACTGCGGAAACTCGGTCTGCTTTCCGTGAACATCTAGAACTATCCGCAGACTTCCTTCCAACAGCACATAGAACAAGGCGGGGGCGCCCTCCCGAAAGACCCATTCTCCCGGCTCAAGCCGCACGTCGGCGATAGTATGCGACAATTGCGCGCATTCGGACTCGTCAAGACAGGCAAAGATTTTGGCTTGCCGCAACTCTTCTGAAGTGAACATGAAACCAGACCTTCAATGACTATAGAACAGCGCATAGATCTATATACCGCAGGTGCTCTCAATGAGATCCACGGAGGCGGACCTTCGACGACAACTTCTCTGCGCATCTGGGCGACACGCCGCTGCCTAAACGCCGGGTCGGGCACGCCACCGGCCAGATCCCTCCAAGTCAGTGTACTGATTTCTGTGTTGAGGTACTCGCGCAACGAAGCTGTCCGCCTTGGATCATGGGCATCCCGGAGGCTATCCACCGCGAGGCAGAGAAGTCGTGATGGGAAGCGTGCCCCGACTTCTGGAACAGTCCACAAAGTCAACGAAAAACTCCGACTCAATGTCAGCCCGAGTGGCCGGGCATTCAAGCGTGCCGAGCATGGGCTCAAATTGAAAAGCCCATTACTAGGAATTTGAGCTCTCGGCTCGACGGCGGTCCGAGGGGGCGTGAAGGGGCTCTGAGTGTATTGTCGGCGACTCGGAGAAAGCGCGAGTGGGTTCCTTGCCATAGATCCCGTGAGGTCTCGCTCGAGGAAGCAGCCAGCGAACGATCCGGTTTGGTGCCCGAGACTAAATCTGGGGCCAAAGGGCCTTTACTTTAACGCCTATGCGAGATGTAGGCCCTACCCGTTCTTCGCGGGCAGCTTATGCAGCAGCGCCTCTATGCTGCCGCGCCGCAGATACATCTTGTCGAACACCGCGAGGTGGATTCCGCCTATCAGCCAGCCACAGAAGCAAAGAGCCAGGCCGCCCGCGATCTGTTTCAACGTATCGCGGAAACGTACTACGCGTATCATGTTTTTGCCGACGATCGAGCCGGCCGCCGCGGCGAGGCCGGTGACCAACACCATTCGCAACGTAAGCAAGGTGAACTCCGGACCCCAGATCGTCGTCCAGATCAATCCCACCAGCGCGGCGATGATCAGCGTCCAACCCAGAAGACGCAGCACAGGCGACAGCTTCCAGATCTTGAATGCCATAAAGTTGGCGGCTTTGAGCAATTCCATCAGATCACGATGCGCGCGGTCGATTCCTGCCGCGGTTTTCAACGGCTGCTCTACCGCCAGAAACGGCCACGCGAGGGACACTGGCGTGGTGCGCGGAAACCCCTTGATTGACCGCGGGAACTCATATTCGGCCATACGATAGCCGCTGGTCATCAGCGCATAGGCTTCCACGTCATGGAAGGAATCGAGGTCGGTGCGAATCGCGGCGATACGCTCCTGTACGTCCTTGCGTATGCCATACGGAGTCAGCGGGTGGTTCTCTAAGGCGATGGGCGCGGGGTCTTCGCAATTGATCCAGTTCACCGGCAAAACGTCCAGCCCTTTCTTGAGGTGGATGAACATGAGCCCGCGCAGAAGCGAGGAACGCCGCCGCGCCGCAATGTCCTCATATTCGGCCGCGCGCACGCGCGTCGACAGAATGCTGCTCGCCCGTGTCAGCGAGCTGAAGATTCCATTGCCCGGCCGGTTTTGCGATTCCATTTGCCCACTGGCGTCGCTGACTAGCAGCACCGTGCAGCCCTGGTCGAGCAGTGCGCCAATGCCCTGATTGTCTTGCACCCCGCCATCCACCAGGCGAACATCGATATCCGGGTACAGATCCGGCAGATTGATCGGTTCGAAGATTCCGGGCACGCACGAAGAGGCGGCTACCGCTTGCCCCAGCGAATAGAGTCTGTATGGCTCGGGAGCCTCGCTGTAATACATCCTGCGGAGCCGGTAGTTGGCGTCGATTTCCGAGTCGATGCCCGCGGTGGGCTCACCCATCCAGGTAGCTGTGAACTGCCAGTTATGCCCGGTATTCAGCGTGGTGGCGTTGAGTACCAGCAGCGGGACTTTCGTCGCGCGCCTCCAGTTATGCGCCTCCGGCTGGAAGTCGTCCGGCTCGCCCAGCGGATGAACCAGCAAGTCGGTCATGAACCGCCGCGCCTTGCGGTCGCCCGCGCGCGAATAGATATTTTTCTCATACAGCTCGCCCACATACTCGGTGCGGGAGTATCCGGGCCAGAATGCCATCTTCAGATTCACCCAGGCATTCGCAATGACGCGCGTGCGTATGTTGGTCTGCACGCCGGCCAGAAAATCCGCCTGCATGCGCCGTACGATGGCAATGTAGTCTTCGCGCGTGATCTCGCTATCGCGCTTGGTCTGGAGCAGTTGTTGTACTTCCAGATAGTAGTACGCGCCCACGATCGATCCGCCCGATACGCAGGAGAGCGCTTCCACGTGGCGCAGTACATCCAGCTCAGCCAACTTCGCTAACACGCCGATGTGATAAAGCGAGGCACGGAATCCGCCGCCCGACAGCGCCAGGCCAACTCTGCCGATCAGTGCGCCGCGCACTCCGGAGGCGCCGCCCGGGCCGGCAATGGCTGCCAACACCTGCCAGCCTGGTGAGCTTTCGATGTCTTCGTCCACCATCTGTCCCGCCACCGCATGCAGGCGGGCCAGCCTGGCGAGTTGCCGCAGGGTGGATTCCAATTCCCAATCGGCGGGCTTTGCCTGCGCTCGCGCCCGCAGAATCCATTCGCGCGCTTTGTCGTAGTCTTCCAATCCGAAATAGGCCTCGGCAACGGTTGCCAGGAACCACCAATCCGTGGCGAGCTGCGGCTCGGCCGGATCGTCAGCGAGAGGCGCCAGCACCGTCACCAGTTCTTCGCGAATGGTTTTGGCCTGGCTGCGGCGCTGCGCGGCGGTTGCCGGTATGTTCCCGGCCGTGGATGCCTGCTCGGCCTCCTGTGACGCCAGTAAGTCCAGAACGAAAGCCGCGTTGATGCCCGTATAACCGAGATCCTGGCGGACGCCCTCCATATAGCCGCGCAGGTAATAATCCATCGAGCGCTCCAGGTCCGGTTTCTGGCCGAAGGATTCCCACCTGCCTTTGTAAATGGCGCCGGCAAGCCCGAGGGTCTCCTGATTCTTGGTGGAGCGAAGGTCATCCACTTCATTCAGAATGGTGAGTGCGTCCTGATATCGTTTGTCGACCGGCAGGTGCGTGTCTTTATAAGTGCAGAGGGCCTGCTGCTGACCGAGGTACAAACGCAAATCGGCGGGAATGTCGGCCGGGCTCGAACGCGCGCGGGCCAGCAGCCGGCGCGCGTAGTCGAAGTGTTTCTCTCTCTTGAGGCGGACCGCCAGGTCGGCAATCACCGGTATGGCGGCGGTCTGGCCGCGCAGAATGTCGCGGGCTGTTTGCAAATCACTTTGCGGGTCACGGCCGGCGCTCGCCATGGCCGGCGCTGTGGCGGACGACGATGTGTCCGATTTACTCGTGCCAAGATTGCTCAAAAACCGCCGGATCGGCGCCGGCAGGTGATTTTCGAATTGGGAGGTCGTCGTATCGGGCTTCGCCTCACGTCCGAAGCTTCGGACCAGCGCGTGCACCGCGTCAAACAGTTGTCCTCTACTCTGTGGTCTGAAATCCAAGGCCTGGCATTCGGCGATTTCGGAAGGTACCCCCCGGGCCTCAGGCAGCAGGATCGGAATGCACCTGAGGCCCTGCGCGCGTGCGGACTCCCACTCCCGCCTCGGCCAGTCGCCCGCTCCGACGCAAACACCGATTGCTGCGCTGCTTTCAATAGCCCCTGTCAGCGCGATCGCCCAGGTCTGCCCCGCCGCATTCCGGCGATCAAACCAGACTTGTAGTCCGCTGGTCTGGAGCAGATCGACCAAGCCCTCGACGTACTCGCCATCTTCTCGGTTATAGCTCAAGAAGAGGTCATACTTCTTATCGGCCATAGATTTCGTTTCTCAAATCGGCAATGCCTTGGCGCTGACCTTCCTGCAGCACAACCGGGGTGACCAGACCCAGGTTATCCAGCCGCTTCAAAGCCTCCAGAAAAAGCTCCGCCTTCGGCTTTTGGGGATCGCTGGGCGGGAATTCCTGAGCACCGATTGGTTCTCCCGTAATGGCGGATTTGAGGATTGCGAAAGCATGGCTGGCGTCCGCCCATATCTGGATTTCATCGAACGCGGCTCTCAGCTTTGTATCAGGAGACCCCGGAAACAGGATCGGCACAACCCTGAGGGACGTGTCATTCTGCTGCCCCTTCAGGGCGTCTTGAATTTCGCTGCGCGCCCACCGAAATGGCGTATCGCTACCAACACAGACTACCCGGCACTTCGGCCGAACGGAGGCGGGGACCGGACTTTTGCGTGAGGGCGTGACGCCGTCGAGCAACCACGGGTCTGCGAGAACAGTATGCGGGCTCGATTCCAGCCTTGCTTGGAGGTCTGTAACCCTTGCGCTCTCCGTGAACCAATATTCGATCAGAAAATCGACTCGCCGGTAGGGGAAGTCTGGTCTGCGCGCCACATCCGCTGGTTTCTGCGGGTTCGCCGGTTGTATCGGCAGCGATGCGAGCGCATCCTCGAGCTTCCGGATCGCTCCGCTCTCATCCAGGTCGACGAGATCGACATAGGCCACCGGTTCCAGGAGGCCCGTCACCTCGACACTGCCGACGCGTATGGGGAGCAGTTCCCTCTTTGCTCCTATGGGGTCTTGCGTGAATTTGGCGGTCCACTGGGACGAGGTCAACGGTGATGAAAGAAACGCTGGCGAGAGTAAGGGGATAACGCGGCTTACCTGTCTGAGAGTCTGGTCCACCAGCGCCACGTTATTCGCGCCCCAAAGATCGTCCCGCACGCAAACGGGACGGTATCCTTTCGATTCCAGCAGCCAGACAAGCCAATCCGCCCATTCCTTATCGCCCGCTACATGGCTGATAAAGAAATCGTGCACAGGCGGTGGCGATGGTTCAGGCATACCCGGCTACTAAGCTATAGGAAAGGGAGCTCTCGGATCGATGCGGTCAGGTCCGGTCGGAGACAAATGTAGTCCCGCCAAGCCATCCGCCAGCCGTTTCGAGGCTTGCGCTTCATCGAGACCTGCCAGGTCCAGGTAGGCCCTGGGAAAAAGCAAACCGCTCAGATCACATTCCTTGATTCGGATTGGCAGCAGCAAACCTTTGCTCCCATCGGGATCCTTGGCGAACACGGCGGCCCATTCCGATTTGGTAAAACCCGAAGTCAGAAATTCGGGCGAAAGAATCGTAATGAGGCGGTCAGCCTGCTTCAATCCATCGTCCATACGCACGACGAAATTTTGTCCCCAACCGATATCTTTAAATTGAACAAAGGTGCTGAAACCTTTGTCTTGCAAGAACCAATTGACCCACTCGGCCCATGGTTTATCGGTCTTAGTATAGCTGATGAAAAAGTTCTTCATGTTTTCGGTATTATTTCATAAGCCCTCACACGATCAAAGCCCGGCGATATCATGTGTGTTTGGCCCTCCTCTGCCATGCGGCTATAATGGCCACGTCGTCTATACTGACGGGCATGAGCTCAATCGGGCGAACGTCTTCCGGTGATCCGCCGAAATTTCCAAAACACTTCGACGGAAAGCGCTTCTATAATCCGGACAGATCCGGGACGCGCGGCTGGTTGGATGTCTTGCGATGGAAGCTGACCAGCCGGATGGAACCCTCGCCGCGATTCGCTTTCGACGTGACCCAGTCCATACCGCCGCGCGCCGTGGAAGACGGCCAGTTGCGGATCACTTTGATCAACCATTCAACGGTGCTGTTGCAGCTAGGCGGCACACACATCCTGACTGATCCGATCTGGTCGGAACGGGCGAGCCCGTTGACGTGGATAGGCCCGCGCCGGCACAGAATCCCGGGGGTCCGGCGGGAGGATCTGCCGCGCATCGACGTCGTGCTCCTCAGCCACAATCACTACGATCATCTGGATCTCGAAACTCTGCGCTGGCTCGCAGCGCGCGAACACCCCGTATTCATTGTTCCGAGCGGGGTCGCCCGGCTGCTGCGCTCCCAGAAAATAGAGCCCGCCTCTGAACTCGACTGGGGCGAGACGAAACAGCTCGCCACCATGACCGTCCACTCGGTTCCGGCCGCGCACTTCTCCGCACGGGGAATCTTCGATCGGGATAAGACGCTTTGGTGCGGGTATGTCATCCAGTCGCCGAACCGCATGGTGTATTTCGCCGGCGATACCGCGTTCGGCGGCCACTTCTCCCAGATAAGGGACCGTTTTGGAGCACCCTCTCTGTCGCTGTTACCGATCGGCGCGTACAAGCCAAGGTGGTTCATGTCGCCGGTGCACATGGCCCCGGAAGAGGCCGTCCAGGCACATCAGATTCTCGGTTCGGCCACTTCCATCGCGATCCATCACGGCACCTTTCAACTTACCGACGAAAGCATTGACGCCGCCGCCGAAGAGCTCTCTACCGCCGCCCCGCCGGATTTTCTCGTCCTGGCCAACGGCCAGTCGGCCGTGATTCCGTGATCGTCGACCGGCACACGCTCGCCGTGGTGAGCATCGTCGGCAGTTCGCTCGATGTGTTGGGCGCGCTGTATCTCGCCTACGATCTGCTGGGAGGCGAACACGGACCGCTGCGCACGCTAACGAGAGGCGTCACCTACGGCCTGCTTTTCGGCGGAGGATACGGTGTTGCGCTGGGGCCCGTATTTGGTCTTGCCACCGGCCTGGCCCTCGGCATCACTCTATCGTGGGAACTTTCCCGCGCCGCGCGCCACGGACCTAAACCGGGATTCTGGCATGACACGGCCATGAGCGCGATTCGCGGATGCGGATTTGGGCTCGGAGCCGCCTACCTATACGGAGCGCCCTTTGGGATTACCTTTGCCGTCTTGAGCACTGTGGGACAAGTGGTCGCTTACCGCGCCGGTATCCGGCCAACGCTCGACTACACTCAATCTACCCGGCCGCGTTTGACCAGACTTCAATTCCTCGCCGCAATCAATCGGACGATAGGTTATGCGGTTGCCGGATACGTCAGTGCGTTGCTGGGACACCATCGATCGCGAGCCTTGTCGTTGGGATTGGAAGCGGGATTACTAATTGGCCTGATCACGGTAGTTGGGAACGCTTGCATCCCTTTTGTCGAATGGATGGCGGATCATGTACCGGCCAAGGGCATGGGAGTTTTAGGGATTGGCCTGATCCTGGTTGGCTTCGCACTGCAATCCATTCAGTATTGGTTGACGCTGCTGGATGTGACGGTGCGGTAGCGGCCACCGCTCGCCAGGCTGCACTACAATAGAGGCACGTGTCAGTCCTCGCGGATATACGGCTGGCCTTCCGTCTTCTCCGGCGAACCCCCTCCCTCACTGCCATCGCCCTGCTGTCAATAGCGTTGAGCGTGGGCGCGACCGCGGTAGTCTTCACCGCCGTCAAGGCCGTGCTGATCAACCCTCTGCCTTATGCCCGCCCCGGAGAACTGGTCCAGTTCCGCACCGATTTCACCAATGCCGAGCCATCCCACGGTGACTGGGTCTTCTGGAACGACACGCAGGAACTGATCAGACGCACGCGCACACTGCAATCCATGGGAATCTACCGCAACGCTGTTTTTGATCTTGCGGGCGACCCCACTACTCCGCCGGAAGCGCTCTATGGCCTGTTGATGACGGCCAACCTGTTTCCCACGCTGGGTGTCTCGCCGATGCTGGGGCGCAATATCCTTCCGGGCGAGGATCAGCCCGGCCACACCGAAGAGATGATCCTGAGTTACGGTTTATGGATTCGCCGATTCAACGGTGACCGGAGCGTAATGGGCCGGACCGTAAAGATCGATGGCCGCGACTGCATCGTCATTGGAGTGATGCCGCGCGATTTTAACTTCCCCATGCGCAGGGCGGCGGCTCACACGCCCTCCCCGTACGTAGAATTCTGGGCGCCGATGCGAATCACTGCGGGCACCACCAGCGGGGGACTCGGGGCAGTGGCTCGATTGCGTCCGGGCGTGTCGCTCATAGAGGCGCAGCAGGACGTGGCGTCCGTCAGCGCTGCCCTCACTCGTGAATTCCCCGCCACCAACCGCGATCGTATTCTGCGCGTGTCTCTGCTACGCGATCGGGCCGTGGGGAGTGCCGCCAACGCTCTCTGGCTGCTGATGGCCGCGGCGGTCATGTTTCTATCGATCGGATGCGCCAACGTCGCCAATTTACTTCTCGCTCGCGGCCTGGTCCGCCAGCGCGAGATAGCCGTGCGCATTGCCATCGGCGCGGGCAGCGCCCGTATCGTTCGTCAACTCCTCACCGAAAGCTGTGTGCTGGCGGTTCTGGGCGGCTTGGGCGGCTATCTGCTGACCGCTGCGGCGTGGAAGATCCTGCCGGCCATCGCTCCCGAGAGTATCCCCCGCTTAGCGGCGGCTCGCGCAGATTGGACGATTTTGGGGTTCGCCTTGATAATCGCTCTGATCAATGGCATCCTTTTCGGAATTGCTCCCGCGCTGCGTGCAGCCGGCTGGACTCAGGCAAACGTCGCACGCGACTTCGGATTGCGTAGCGGCATGTCCGGAAAACCGGATCGCATGCGCGCGTCTCTGGTGATCGCCGAAGTAGCTGTGACCGTGACCCTTGTGGTGATCGGAGGCGAACTCCTCGGAAGCTTTGCCGGCTTGATGCGAACCGATCCCGGTTTCCAGGCCGATCGTATTCTTGCCTCCGTGGTGCTTCCTTCCCTGGTGCGCTACAAAGCTCCCGAGCAGCGGGGAGCGCTTTACCGACGGTTTCTCGACGCCGTCCGCGCGCTTCCCGGAGTGGAGAGCGCCGGGACCGCCGACGCGTTGCCTTTCAGCGGAGAAAATCACGGAGGGTTCATTACTCGAAATCAAGACGCAGTGACAGGGCCTCACGCTCAGCTCATCGCCGAGGTAGACGTCGTCGGCGGGGAATATCTGCAAACCATGGGAGTTCATCTGAGCCAGGGCCGCTGGTTCCGGGACGAAGAGATGAGGCCATCGAGTGACGCCGCCATTATAAATGACGTTGCCGCCAGGCGTTTGTGGCCGGGCGCCAGCGCTATCGGGAACCAACTCTGCATCGATTGCACGCCGGAGAATCCGCGGAACTGGAAGCGGGTCGTCGGAGTAGTTTCAAGCATCCGCCATGCTGCGCTTGATGAACCGCTGGTGGCAAATGTCTATCTCTCCGGAGGAGCTTTCGAGAGTGCTGTTTTCCTGGTGGTCAGAAGCAACCGTCCTGGCAGGGATCTGGAGAAGGCGGTTCGCCGCGCGATCGCTGCGATCGATCCGAATCAGCCGGTGTTTCTCAGCGTTTCCATGCGAACTCTCATCGCGGACTCGGTCGCGGACCGGCGGTTCATTATGAGTCTGCTTGCAGTCACCGGTTGCCTTGCGCTGCTGATGTCCTTGGCTGGTGTTTACGGAGTGACGTCCTACACCACCTCGCGCCGAACGCGGGAGATTGGCGTTCGGATGGCGCTGGGGGCTACTCCCGAAAACGTGCACGGGCTGCTTTTTCGCCAAGGCTTCCTGACTGTCGCCGCGGGACTCGCGCTCGGGCTGGGTCTGACTCTGGCTCTGATGCGCGCTCTTCGCGGAGTGCTGGTGGGGCTCGCATCCGCAAATCCGTCACACCTTTGGATCGCGGCCGCCCTCGTTTCGCTCACCGCTGCCGTCGCCTGCTGGGTCCCTGCGCGGCGCGCGACCAGGATCGACCCCATGTCCGCGTTGCGGCAGGAGTGACGGCGAAGGGCCTACTTGATTTCCAGGATCTCCTTTTCCTTGATCTTGGCGGCCTGGTCGATCTTATCCATATAGCCGTTGGTCAGCTTCTGGATCTCCTCGTGCGCCCGCTTGTCCTCGTCCTCGGTAATTTTTTTGTCCTTGAGCAGCGCCTTGATGGCCTCGTTGCCGTCGCGCCGTATGTTGCGCAGCGACACGCGATGGTGCTCGGCCACGCCGTGCAGGCGCTTGACGAACTCCTTACGGCGTTCCTCGGTGAGCGGCGGGATGGGAAGCCGGATGAGTTTGCCGTCGTTGGCCGGATTCAGCCCCAGGTCCGAGACCCGTATGGCCTTTTCGATGGGACCAATCTGCGAGACATCCCACGGCTGAATGGTAATCAGGTTGGGCTCGGGCACGTGCAAAGTAGCCACCTGGTTGAGGGGCGAGGGCGTCCCGTAATAATCCACACGTATGTGATCGAGAAGACTGAGCGTGGCGCGGCCCGTGCGTATGGCCGCCATTTCGTGCTGGAGATCACCCAGCGCCTTTTCCATGCGGCTCTTGACATGGTTTTGGGCGTCCTTCACGGAATCAAAAACGGGCCCGCCCGGGGCGGGTGTATGTTCAGTTTTCATAGCTAGTGGATCAGCGTGCCGATGGACTCACCCATCGTCATACGCATTATATTGCCACTGGTATTCAAATTGAAAACGATAATGGGAAGTTTGTTGTCCCGGCACATGGCCACGGAGGTGGCATCCATTACGCCCAGAGGTTTGGACAAGACCTCCAGGTACGACACTTCACGGTACATCACGGCATCGGAAAACTTCAGGGGGTCCTTGTCGTAGACGCCATCCACGCGCGTGGCTTTGGCGACGATTTCGGCGTGGATTTCGAGAGCTCGCAAAGTCGCCGCGGTATCCGTAGAGAAATATGGATTGGAGGTGCCCGCGGCAAAGATCACAATGCGGCCCTTCTCCAGATGACGTATGGCGCGCCGGCGTATGTAGGGTTCGGCCACCTCGTGCATTTCAATGGCGCTCATCACCCGCGTGTTTACGCCCATCTGTTCCAGGGCATCCTGCAGGGCGAGGGAATTGATCACGGTGGCCAGCATCCCCATCTGGTCGGCAGTGACGCGGTCCATCCTCTGTGCGGCCGCCGCCACGCCACGGAAGATGTTGCCGCCTCCGACCACTACGCCTACCTGGACGCCGGTGGCGGCCACCGCGGCCACTTCCGTAGCCAGCTCCTTGACTCGATCGGCATGAATGCCGAATTGGGCGGAGCCAGCCATGGCTTCGCCGCTCAACTTGAGCAGAATCCGCTTATACCCCGGCACTGTCGTCGGACGGCCCTTCGCCGCCGGCTTCGGCGGCGGCCACGTCGCCCACTTTGTAACGCATGAAACGGGAAATCGTAATATTTTCCCCGAGCTTCGCGATCTTGGTCTTGATCAACTGGCTTACGGTGAGAGTGGCTTCCTTGACGAAGGGCTGCTCGAGCAGGCAGACCTCTTCGTAAAACTTCCCCATGCGCCCTTCCACGATGCGTTCCACAACATTGGGAGGCTTGCCTTCGAATAGAGCCCGCGCGCGCTGGATCTCGCGCTCTTTGTCGAGCGCTTCCCCCGGCACATCCTCTTTGCTGATGAAGCGCGGGTCCGCGGCCGCAATATGCATGGCCACATCGTGCACCAGCTCTTTGAAGGTGTCGGTGCGTGCCACAAAATCGGACTCGCAATTCACTTCCACCATGACGCCAAGCTGTCCGCCCGCGTGCACATAGGTCCCGATCAGCCCCTGCTTGGTGACGCGCGCCGATTTCTTGCCGGCCGAGGCGATTCCGCGCTTGCGCAGGATCACTTCAGCAGCGCCGATATCGCCACCGGCTTCCACCAGGGCGCTCTTGCATTCCATCATTCCCGCGCCGGTGCGCTCGCGGAGTTGCTTTACGAGTTGAGCGGTGATTTCCGCCATAATCCTTTCAACCTGTCTAAACAGAATGGAACCACAGACGGAAATATCTGTAGCTAGATTTTTAGTGTCCGCCCTCGGTGACCGCCTCGGGGACCGGTTCGGCCGTTTCGGAAGCGGGGCCTTTGCGCGACGGCGGCTCCGGCTCCTCCATCAACGTCTCGGCCATGATCTTCTCGGCGTACTTCGGATCCACGTACTCCGTATATTCGGGCACCTCTTCAACCGGGGTTTCGTCGGTGACGATCTTCTCGGTGGTGAACTCCTGCTCGCTGGCCAGCGCGCGGCCCTCGACCACGGAATCCGCGATCTTGCTGGCGAACAGGCGTATCGCGCGTAAGGCGTCATCGTTGCCTGGAATGACGTAATCCACCTCGTCCGGGTCGCAGTTGGTGTCCACGATGGCCACCACCGGGATACCCAGCCGGCGCGCTTCCTTGACGGCGATGGCTTCCTTGTTCGAATCGATTACAAACAATACGTCCGGAAGCCCGGGCATATCCTTGATGCCGGCGAGGTTCGAATCCAGATGTTTGCGCTCGCGCTCCAGGCGGATGATCTCTTTCTTGGGCCGTCCGACGTAGCCGCCTTCGAGGGTCGCCATGCCCTCCAGCTCTTTCAGCCGCTTAATGGACCGCTGCACCGTGGTCATGTTGGTGAGCAGTCCGCCCAGCCAGCGGTGGTTGACATAAAACATCTGGCAGCGGATCGCTTCTTCCGAAATGGCATCCTGAGCTTGCCGCTTGGTTCCCACGAAGAGCACGTTCTTGCCCTGCGCGGCCATTTCACCTACGAAGCGTGCGGCGTCCTTGAACATCTTCAAGGTTTTTTGCAGGTCGATAATGTAGATACCGTTGCGTTCGCCGAAGATGTATTCCTTCATCTTCGGATTCCAGCGCTTGGTCTGGTGCCCGAAGTGAACACCGGCTTCGAGCAATTCCTTCATCGATATTGCGGGCGTAGACTACCTCCTCAATTTGCCGTGCGCGAGCCAGACACGTGGTCCAAGGCGAGATTTACGCGCCGGACCCGGCACAGCGATGTAAAATACATTACCGTTTGGAGAACTGGAAACGCTTGCGCGCGCCCTTTTGGCCGTATTTCTTGCGTTCGTGACGGCGTGGATCGCGAGTCAAAAAACCGAGCTTTTTTAAGCGCGGCCGCAATTCCACGTTGAACTCGCACAAGGCGCGGGCGATTCCGTGACGCGCGGCGCCGGCTTGTCCGGAAACACCACCGCCATCCACCAGCATCAAGATGTCGAACTTGTCAGCCGTCTCCGTCGCCAGGAGCGGCTGCCTGACCGATGCGCGGGCGGCCTCAGTCGGGAAATAGGATTCGAACGTCCTTCCGTTAACCGTAAGATCCCCTTTGCCGGGGCGCAGAAAAACACGGGCCACCGATTCCTTGCGGCGGCCGGTACCAAGATATTGAACGATGCTCGCTGCCACTAATAAACCTTTCGTTATTTCAGGCCGTTTAGCGGGCCGTTTTTCAGAGCCAGGGCGGCCGGCTTCTGGGCCGCGTGGGGATGCTTATCGCCGGCGTAGACATTCAGCTTGCGATACATCTGCTTGCCGAGTTTAGTCTTGGGGAGCATGCCCTGTATGGCTTCTTCGATCATGCGGGCGGGCCGCTCGGTACGCACGCGCCGGGCGCTGGTTTCCACCAGCCCGCCGGGATAACCCGTGAAATGCCGGTAGACTTTATTATCGTCTTTCCGGCCGGTAAGCCGCACTTTAGCGGCATTGACGACCACCACGTGATCGCCTGTATCCAGGAATGGGGTGAACGTCGCCTTATGTTTGCCCATCAACAGCATGGCCGCTTTACTGGCCAGTTTTCCGAGCACCACATCTTCGGCATCGAGCAGATGCCACTGGCGCGTTATATCATTCTTGGACGGGAACCGGGTACTCATTGACACACACGTCTCCACTTCGTCGCTTAAACTATTCTAGCGTAGCGGGCGCTGGGGGCGGAAGTCAAATGCACACCCCCAGCAAGCGTTCCAAATTGCCCCCCAGGATCATACGGGCCTGTTCCTCCCCAACCTCCAGTTCCTGGAGCGCCTTTACCTGAGCCTCGTAAATCTGCGCGTGCCAGCCACGCGGGAAGAAAGAAGAATCCGATCCGAACAACAGCCGTTGCGGGCCGGCTACTTCCAAGGCTCTGCGAAACACGGTTTTCAATTCGAGTGACTCCGCTTGATAACGCGTCCAGCTATTGCTGCTCGAAGTATCCAGATACACGTTGGGGCACAGATCGCACAGCATGAGCGCCTCCCGAAAATAGCCGGCGCCGAAATGCGGGATCACAAAGTTGACCTTGGGAAACTCGAGCGCCACAGCGTGCAGGTCGATGGGGTTCGAGTAGCGCATGTCGAATAGCGAAGCGAGCCCCAGCCTGCGCCGCACGCCCACCGTCAGCACGCCGCAATGCACGAAGACCACAGCGCCCGGCCGCGCCGCGGCAGTTTCGAAGACAGCCCGGACACGCGCGTCCTGGATCGAATAGCGGTGCATGGCCGGAAACAGGCAGATGCCTTGCAGGAGTCCGCCGGCCAGGGCCGTTTGCACGCGCTCAATGCCGTCGGGCGCGGTGGGGTTGGCCATGAAGAAGCCGTAGAAGCGATCGGGATAGAGGGACACGGCGGCGGCCACGGAATCTTCGTCGCCCGGAATGCTGGCAATCAAGGCCGCCTTGGCCACGCCGTGTTTGTCCAATTCGCTTTTCCAGGACTCCGCCACTTCTTCGCAGGAATGGCCCACGCGCCAGCCCAGCACCCGGACAAGTTCGTCCATGGGCCGCCCGCTTTGGGTCGCCAGCGACGAGAAAAAAGCCGGCGAGAAGAAATGTACGTGAGCGTCCGAGACGCGGATTTCACCCCACGGGGTGTGCATCGGGTTTCCATTGCTTGACGCCGGAGGACAGCGCCATTTGAGTGAGGCCGGCGACGTTGTTGACGCCCAGCTTCTTCATGAGCGTCTTGCGATAACTGCGAATGGTCTGCTCGCCAAGCTCCAGCAGCACGGCGATGTCCTTGCTGGTTTTACCATCGGCGATCAGCCCCAGAACCTGGTGCTCGCGCGGCGAAAGCGTTTCCACCGGCGCCATGCTGTTCCTGAGCTGCAGGTCGCCGCTCTGGATGCGATCGAGCAGCCTGTCGGAGACTTGCGAACTGAGGTACGAGCCTCCCCGCGCCACGTTACGGAGCGCATCGATCAGATCTTCGGCCGAAGCCCGCTTCAGCACAAAGCCGCGCGCGCCCGAGCGAATCGCGCCCAGCACGGCATTCTCGTCGTCATAGACGGAGACGATCAGGACGCGGGTTTGCGGCGAATGCCGCAGAATCTCGGCGGTGGTCTCGATGCCATTCATGCCCGGCAGCTCGATGTCCATGATCACCAGGGCGGGATTCGTCTTTTTGCACCATTGCACGGCGTCGACGCCGCTCTCCGCCTCTCCGACTACGCGGAATTCCGAACCACGTTCCAGGATGGCGCGGATGCCCTCGCGCACCAGCCTGTGATAATCCACCAGCAATACATCGTGTGGCATGGGACGGACTAATTTTAGCAAAATGAACAAGGCTTACTGCAAAAAAAGACTGAACGGAACGGCCCGCCATGGAATGTTCGGATGTAACCGTCACCGGGGCCCGTAGTTGCCCGGAAGCGCGTGATTCCTGGAAGATAATACCAGAGGCATGGCAGCTACTCCGCCAGATTCGAACAGCATGGAGCTTTCGCTTCCGGTACCAGCGGCCGCCGGCCGCCGTCCGGCGCGGGCCGATCTCGAATCGGAGGTCATTGCGCTGTTCGACCAACTGCGCAGCCCGCTGCTCCGCTATGTTCTCTCGACCGGGGTCCGGGTGCAGGAGGCGGAAGAGATCGTGCAAGAGGTGTTTCTCTCTTTATATCGCCACGTACGCATGGGCCGCTCGCGCAGCAATCTCCGCGGGTGGATTTTTCGAGTGGCCCATAACCTGGCGCTGAAGCAGCATGAATCGAGCCGCCGGCAAGGGGGTGCTGCGGGCGGATCGCCGGACCTGGCGGAGCGTAGCTGCGACCCGGCTCCGGACCCCGAAGAACAAATGGCTCTGCGCGAGAGGCGTAAGCGTCTGTTGGCCGTGCTCCGGGCGCTGCCCGAGCAGGATCAATCCTGCCTCTATCTACGCGCGGAAGGTCTGCGCTACCGCGAAATCGCCCATGTGCTGGACATGTCGCTGGGGTCCGTTTCGATTTCGCTCACCCGTTCGCTCGCACGCCTGCAGCGTGCCGATGGAGGCTGACATGACTCTCGAAGATCCTCACCCATCCGATGAGGAAATGCTGCTTGCGGCCGATGGTGAACTCCCGCCGGGGCGCGCGCGAACCGTTAACCGGCATCTCGCCGGTTGCTGGACCTGCCGCACCCGAATGTCGCAGCTCGAAACCACCATTCGCAGTTTCCTCGAGGTACACCGCTCCGGGCTCGATCCGCGTTTGCCCTCCGCGACGGGCCCGCGCGCGCTGCTCAAAGCGCAACTGGCCGAACTCGCGGCTGCAGACCGCCGTGGGCCGGTGCTGCGCTTGTTCCCGCTCAGTTTCACCCGCACCGTGACCATTTGCCTGAGCGCGGCAGTCCTGGCGACGGCCGCCGCCGTCCTGCTGACACACTCCCCCCGCGGCGATCGGGCCCCGCCCGTCATCCCCGAGGCGAACCTCACACCCGGCGCCACGCGTCCCACGACCAGGGCAGATGTCTGCCGTTCCGATCCGGACCAAAGCTTACGGGTGATTCCCGTTTCCGTGCGGCAAAAGGTCTTCGAGAGTTATGGGCTGCCCCATGCGCGGCCGGAGGCCTACGAGGTGGATTATCTGATTACTCCCGAATTGGGCGGTTCGGGCGATATCCGCAACCTCTGGCCGCAGCCGTATTCCAGCACCGTTTGGAACGCTCACGTCAAGGATGCTCTCGAAGATCGTCTGCACGAAATGGTCTGCAATGGAACGCTGAACCTCGAAACCGCGCAACACGACATCGCTTCCAATTGGATTGCCGCCTACAAAAAGTATTTCCACGCAGATACCCCCATTACCCGCTGAGACTCTGCCGCCAACTGCTAATCTGTAACAGGCTGTAAGAAAGCCGCAAGAAAACGGGAGCCATGCCATATCGCTTGAAACTGGGCGAAACGATCCCCGAAGGAATCGGGCGGGTAGTTCATGAAGAACTGGAATCGGCCGCCGGCGAACTCAGCGGCAAGGGTGCGGCCGGCCGCGATAAAGCTATCCACGAAGCGCGCAAGAGCGTGAAGAAGATTCGCGGCGCGCTGCGCCTGCTGCGGCCGCAGCTGGGCGACACCTTCCGGGCCGAGAATACCCGCATGCGCAATGTGGGGCGTAAGCTGTCGGCGTTCCGGGACGCCGGCGCCACGCTCGATACCTTCGATGCCTTGCGCAAGAAATACCACGGCGAGTTGAAGACGCACACGCTGGACTCCATACGCACCGGTTTGATCGCACGCAAGGAGCAGGCCGAAAAACAGGCCAAGATCGAGCAGGCGCTTAGCCGGTTGGCAGCCGAACTCCGCAAGGCCGCCAGGCCCGTAAAAAAGTTGCCCGGCGGGATCGGCGGCTTTGCTGCCATTGCGCCGGGCCTCGAGCGGACTTTTCGTGACGGACGCAAAGCCCTGGCCCGCGTCCGCAAGCATCCCCGTCCGGAAAACTATCACGAGTGGCGGAAGCGCGTGAAGGATCACTGGTATCACGTGCGGCTGCTCGAGAATCTTTGGACCGACGTCATGCAGGCATATGAGAGAAGCCTGAAGGAGCTGGAGGAGTGGCTGGGCGAAGATCACAACTTAGTGGTGCTGCGCGAAAAGGTGGCTGCGGAGCCCAAGTTTTACGGCAATGCCGAAGAGCTACGCTTTTTCGGCAAGCTTATCGACAAGTATCACAAGGAGCTGCGGGCGAGCGCTCTGGCGGCGGGCGCGCGCATTTACGACGAGAAGCCGAGCCAGTTCACCAGGCGCATGGAGCAGCTTTGGGATGCATGGCGCGAGCAGCCGCCACCTCGCGGTGGGGCGCTAAGATAAGTTGGTGATGGCCGCAGGCCTGAAATCTTTCTACCGGAAGCTCGGGCGCGTCGAAAAAATATTTTTGGTTCTCTTCGTCCTGACCTGGGCGCTCAGCTATACGGCTCCCGCTTCCGGCATCGGGCTGCTGGTAACGTTTGCGGTCTGGATCACCGGCCTGGTGGTGGCGGTCCGCCTGGCGAGAACCGGCATACGCAAAGCCATCTGGCGCTTGCGCAATCGTCTGATCGTGGCGTACGTGTTCATCGCCATGGTGCCGTTTGCGCTTATCCTGGCGCTGGTGGCCGTGAGCACCTACGAGATGACCGGGCAGATTGCGCTTTACCTGGTCAACTCCGAGTTGGACCGGCGCAACAATCTTCTACGGGCCGCCGCCTCGGCGATCGCCGAAACCACTGAGGCCAAGCGGCTCGAGATGATCGAGCACATCAACGATTTCACCAGGAAATTATTTCCGGCGACGGAAGTGCTGCTGTGGGGCGATAGCGACACCCCCGAGTATCGCTATCCGCCATCTTCGGGCATCACCGCTCCGCCCGACGGGTGGCAAGGGAAGAGCGCCAACGGCCTCGTAGTGAAGGACGGCAAGCTATACAGTTGGGTCCTGGCGCGATCCGGCCAAACGTCTGTGATCATCATGGCGCCCCTCCACCAGGACTTCCTGTCGGATCTCGTGCCGGGCATTGGGAACGTGGACTTTCGCGTTCTGTCCGGTATGGATGGACCGTTGAAGACCGGCCTGAGCGCCTCCGCGCCGGAAGCGTATGAAGCGCGCATTCCGCCGAAACACAATTTGATGGACGTACAGGTGCATGGGGCGGCGCCAGTGCCGGTAATGTACTGGGATTCGCCGGGCGCAAGGGAAAAGGGACTGCTGCTGATGCGCACGCGCATATCGGCCGTCCTTGGCACGGTCTTCGGAAGCAATATTTTCCTGGGCGATTACAAGTATGGGCAGTTGATGTGGATCTTGTTCCTGGTGACGGTCAGCCTGTTTCTGATTGTGGAGCTGATCTCGCTGATCATCGGCGTGTCCATATCGCGCACCATCACCAGCGCCGTGCACGAATTGTACAAGGGCACCCGCCGGGTAAAGGAGGGAGATTTCTCGCATCGCATTCCAGTGCGCGGCAACGACCAGCTTGCGGAGCTGGGTACTTCGTTCAATACCATGACGGAAAATCTGGAGCGCCTGATCGTCGTGGCGAAAGAGAAGGAGCGTCTGGAATCGGAGCTGGAGATCGCCCGCGAGGTGCAGAGCCAGCTTTTTCCCAAGGACGTTCCCGGTCTGAAGACGTTGACGCTCACCGGCGTCTGTAATCCCGCACGGGTGGTTTCGGGCGACTATTACGACTTCATGTGCCTGGCCGATGCCTGCCGTGCATTCGCCATCGGCGACGTGGCGGGCAAGGGCATCTCGGCCGCGCTGCTGATGGCAGCCATTCAATCCACCATGCGTATGCAGCTTACCGCGGACCAGCCCGGACCCGAAACAGAATGCGTCCGCGGCGCGTATGGGCTCTCCACCGCGGCCATGGTTTCGCGGCTGAACAAGCTGCTCTATGCCAACACCTCGCCCGAGAAGTATGCGACTTTCTATTTCGCGCTATACGAAGAGGACTCGAGAACGCTGACCTATACCAATGCGGGACACCTTCCGCCCATTCTGGTGCACCAGGGCGTACCCCGGCTGCTCGAAGTCACCGGCACGGTGGTGGGGGCTTTTCCCTTCGCGGACTACGAGGAAAAGCAGGTGCAGATCGAGAGCGGCGACTTGCTGGTGGCTTACACCGACGGCATCATCGAGCCGGAGAATGAATACGGAGAGATGTTCGGCGAGCAGCGTCTCACCGATTTGCTGGTGAAGAACGCGGATCGGGATTCACCCGAAATCATTGCGCGAGTGATGGAAGCGGTAGGCCAGTGGACTGGCGCAACCGCTGAACTGGCGGACGATATGACCATGCTGGTAGCGAGGAGACCTTGAAAGTTCTGACCGCCGCGCAGATGCGCGAAGTAGACCGGCGCACCATCGGGATGGGCATACCCGGCCTGGTACTGATGGAGAACGCCGGGCAGCGCGTGGTGGAATTGCTGGCCGGGAAATTCGCTCCGCTAGCCGCCCAGCGCATTGCCGTGCTCTGCGGAAAAGGCAACAACGGAGGTGATGGGATGGTGGTGGCGCGCCAGCTTTTCACCCGATTCCATCCCGCCGCTTTGCACGTCGTCTTGTTGGCTGCGCCGGAAGAGCTCAAGGGCGATGCCGCGCGCAACTATCAAATGCTGACCGTATGCGGCTGCCCTGTGGAGCGCGCCATTCCGGCGGAAGCGCGCCTCGCCACCCTGGTGGTGGACGCGCTATTGGGAACCGGTCTCAGCGGTCCGGCCACGGGCGCAATGCTCGAAGCCATACGCCAGATTAACAGCGGCTTTCCGTTGGCCAAAGTAGTGGCAGTGGATATTCCGTCGGGCATGCCGAGCGACTCCGGCGAGCCGCTGGGCGAACAGGCGCGCGCCGATTATACCGTGACCTTCACAGCCCCCAAGCCGGCGCAGGTGCTGTCGCCGAACTGCGATGCGGTGGGCGAGTTGCGCGTAGAAGCCATCGGCAGCCCGCCTGGAATTTTCGACGCGGATGATTCGATCACGCTTTCGCTGGTCGAGCCTGCACAATTCCGGCACTTGCTCGCGCCGCGCCCGCGGGATTCCAACAAGGGCCTCTTCGGGCACGTGCTGGTGATCGCCGGGTCGCACGGCAAGACGGGAGCGGCGGCCATGTCGGGAATGGCTGCGCTGCGCGCGGGCGCCGGGCTGGTGACGGTGGCATCGGAGGAATCCGCTATCCCCGTGATTGCCGGGCATGCCGCCGAGTTGATGACCGAGGCGCTCGACCCCGGCCGTCTCGACAGCATCGCGGAGAAAAAAGATGTGATAGCCATTGGGCCGGGACTCGGGTCGCGGCCGGAAACTGTCGCGATGGTGCGGCGCGCAGTCGCGGATTTTCGGCAGCCCATGGTAGTCGATGCGGATGCGCTGAATGCCTTGGCGGGCGCCCAGTGGTCCGGAGGCGGCCGGCTGCGTGTGCTCACTCCGCATCCCGGCGAAATGGCGCGGTTGACGGGGAAAAAGATTCCGGAAATTCAGGCGGATCGACTGGCAGCGGCACGCGGCCTGGCGACTGCGCGGCAGGTCTGCCTGGTGCTGAAAGGTGAGCGCACCTTGATCGCTTTTCCAGACGGCCGCGTGTGGATCAATCCGACCGGCAGCCCCGCCATGGCGACCGGCGGGACAGGCGATATACTGACCGGGCTGATCGTCGGTTTTCTGGGTCAGTTTCCGAAGGAGACCGATATGGCCGTTGCCGCGGCGGTGTACCTGCATGGCCTGGCCGGACAGTTGGGAGCCGCGGCGCTCACCGAGCAATGCCTGGTGGCCACCGATCTGTTGCGTTATCTGCCTGCGGCGATGGAGGAGTGTGCCCGTCTTCCGCACCTGCTCTGAGGAGGAGACCATCGCGCTGGGTGAGCGCCTGGCCGGCGAGCTGCCGCGGCAGGCTACCGTGCTGTTGACCGGCAACCTGGGCGCGGGAAAAACCACGCTGGCGAAAGGGCTGGTGAAAGGATTGCACGCGGCCGATCCGGAAGAAGTTTCGAGTCCCACCTTCACGCTCATCCATGAATATGGCTCGCCGCCGCTTGTCTATCACGTGGATTTGTACCGGCTCGATAGCGCCGGCGAAGTGGCCACCCTGGGCCTCGACGAGCTGTTCGGCCGCGATGCGCTGGTGCTGATCGAGTGGGGCGAGCGTTTCCCCGAGCTGATGCCGCCCGATCGAATTGAGATCCGCCTGCGTGCGCTCGGTGAGAATGAGCGCGAAATAGAAGTACGTTTTCCCGCCCCTTCGCCAATCGCTGTTTCCGGATGAGCAGCATAAATCCGCGAAGCCATTTCGTCCACCATGGGCGAGAGAGCACCGTTCTGCATTTCTGGTGAACCGCGTTTACCAAAGATCGACCCACGCAGGGTCCCAAACTTCCCACATGCCGACCACGTGGAGTTTGCTTGGGTGAAGGGGATTATCGCCAGGAATGGCGTTCGCGCGTGCCAGTTGCTGTCTCAGGCGTTCTCCGAGTGGACGACCATCCGCTCGGAGGCCGAAACCACCCAGAAACTGTAAATCAGGCCACTACCCACTACTGGATCATGTGTGTCGGGCGTCAAAGGGCGGCTTCGGTAGGCGATCGCGTCTGCGAAGTACAAGCTCACGTTACAATGGGAGACGACACGCGGTGGCATAAATGTTCTCCCATATGACAGGGCAAAGCAAGAAGAAGCTGCCAAAAGGGTCGTTGAAGCGACGCTGAGCTTCTACCGGAAGGGCTTGTCCGGCGAGCGACTGGACGATCCGCAGCATTGGGCGCGCGAGTTTTTCCCGGCTTGGGACGATTGGATTTACAAGCTGGCACCTCTTGTGAAATCCGTTGCTTGGGAGTCAGAGCGGGAATACCGCATCGTTCACGAGCTTAAAGTGGCCGAGTTCCCGCGCGTAAGATTCGCGCAGAAAAAGACGTTGCTAGCGTGATACCTTCCTCTGGATTTTCCGTGCTGGGTGAAGGAGCGGACATCGCGGCTTCCGATTAAGTCTGTAATGATCGGACCGGGAGAAAATCTGGCGTCAACAAGGGTCAGTGCTGTATTGTTGCTGGAGCAAATGGGTTATCCAGTGTACCGGCGGAGATCAGCACCTGCACGCTGATGGATCGTTGATACAGCAACGTCGCGAACTTCGGCCGGCACGGTTGCGGCCGATGACGCCTCACTCGGAGAAAGGACGCGTCCTCGAAAGCCGATGGGTGCCCAGAACAGCCCTTCCTCCAGTAATCAGGCTAGAGGTCAGATACTGCCTTGTGGGAGATCTACTCCTGATAACTCCGCGTCACATAAACTCAACAGTTAGCGCCCGGCGCATAAAATGTGGGTCCGCACGGGCCAAAGTGCCATTTTGAAGGAGAGCACCTCGGCGGACCCGCTCACGAGCTTCCCTGGCCGCAAGGCTTCGCAACACGGTAGTCTATCGACCGAACAGCGTTGCGCTTACACTGAAAGCATTATGAGCGACACGGATGCGCCAAACTCCAGCGTAGCCGTGCTGGCGGAAAAGCCTTCCGTAGCGCGGGATATCGCGCGGAAGCCCGACTTATCCGCACCTACTTCCCCAAGTTGATAAAGCGGGTCGTACAGGAACCATCTGGACTGTTGTCCGCAGAGCTCATTAAAGACTAGGCGCTCTAATCTTTCGAAGAGCCTCTTTGGCAGTGATGCCGACGCACCATCGGTCCATAAGGTGCTGCGTATGCCACTCGGTGTCGTCCGCTAATCTGCTCAATCCCGGAAGAGCTCTTTCGTCACCTACTAAGCCAAGCGCTTCTGCGGCACCTTTACGCACAAGCGGTTCCGGATGGTCTAGCAATGCAATCAACGGCGGAACTGATCCCTGATCCCCGATCTGTCCAAGAGCGAGACAGAGGTCATGTAATGCCAAAGGCATCGAGAAAGGCTCCTTTAGCCACGATTCCATCGTCTTCAAGATTACTGGAACTGCGTCGTTGACCTTCAGAAGGCCTAAGGCAATGGCCGCCTCCGGCTCTTGAGGCCCATTAGCAAGTATGTACATGAGTACGGGGATGGATTCGGGGGCGTGAATCTTGCAAATGGCCTTCCCAGCCTCATACCAAAATCTTTCGCCTCTCCATCTTTCGTCTAGCACTACTTTGGCCAACGCCTCCGCAACAGTGTAGTCCCCAAATTCTCCAAGAAAGCGAGCCGCGGACTCCCGCGCATCATCGTGCTCAGGATTTTCGTTCGTGAGTACCTCGATCAGTCCTGGAGTAGCGTCAATATTTCCGAAATCATCGAGTGCCCTCGTCACGAAGTGGTAAGCGGGGGAGTCCAGGGCCAGCGCCAAGGCCGGAAGTGCACTTGGATCCCTGATTTTTCCAAGAACTCGGGCAGCAGCCTGACAGATTGGCGGTCGTTTGTCGCTCAAGGCTTTAATCAAATCTGGTACGGCCGAAGGCCCCATTCGGACCAGCGTTTCCTCGGCGAACCTATCAACCAACTTTCGAAACTCTCCAGGTAATGCTTCTGCAAGACGATCGTCTGTCACCATGTTGATGATTGCCGAGACGGCCAAGGAACCGCCGATCTCGCCGAGTGCCTCAATAATCTCAATACTGCATCTCGCATCAGTATTGGAGTCTGTGTCGTATCTTTTCAGTTCGTCAATAAGCGGAGGAACGGCTTGAAAATGCCCCTGCTGCCCGAGACTCTTTGCAGCTGCTAAACGGACTCCCATATCAGGGTCTTTGAGTGCATCTCGCAGGATCGAGAATGAGAATTTGGTATCGATCCGGCCCAGGTCCGCCGCAGCACCTTTGCGTAGTCCTGGCTCTCCCGATTTGAGTCCTTGATGCAACAGCTGAGCCGCCCTAGGGATTGGTCGGACTACATCTAAAACACGCTTAACTCCTGCCTGCCAGTTGTCAAAAAGGGACACAAACTGAAGGTCCTGTAAAGTTTCGGACGCCGAGATCCGAAGAGATGGAACCCGACAGGCAGAAAGCAGTACAGGAATGAACCACAAACGATCACCCCGCATCCGTATTTCCTCTATGGCGATCGTCAGCTCCTCATTCATGTACGACCGAGCCTTTAGGCTGTATTCGTGTGAGAAGCACGCCACGAAGAAGGCTCCGCCTCGAATGGCATCTCTAATAGCTCCCTGCCATCGTTCACCGGGCCTTAAGTCGTTGCGGTCCAACCAGACGATTACACCGGCGTCGGACAGTTGGCTCGCAAGCACATCGATAGCAGTCTGGTTTTCACGACAATCCGACAAAAATACGTGGGACATCTCGAAGTCTATTTCAGGACAATTTAAAATCTGTGAGTATCCCCCATCATACTGGACATCCGGCGGCGCTCGACGCAGAAAATGTGGCGCCGCACGGGCCAAAGTCCCATTTTGAAGGAGAGCACCTCGGCGGACCCGCTCACGAGCTCCCCTGGCAGCAAGGCTTCGCAACACACCAGCCTATCGAGCCAACAACGTTGCGTTTACACTGAAAGCATCATGAGCGACACGGATGCGCCAAACCCCAGCGTAGCCGTGCTGGCGGAAAAGCCTTCCGTAGCGCGGGATATCGCGCGTGTGTTGGGCGCCGCCAAACAAGGGCCAGGCTACCTGCACGGCAATGGATATGTCGTCACATGGGCGATCGGCCACCTGGTGGCGCTCGCGCAGCCCCACGAAATCCAGCCGGAATGGAAACGCTGGAGCCGCGATGCGCTGCCCATGTTGCCGCACGATTGGCCCCTGGTGGTCTACGAGAAAACCAAAGACCAGTTCGAGGTGGTGCGCAAAATCCTGACTTCGCCGCGCGTGTCGCGTCTGATATGCGCTACCGATGCCGGCCGCGAAGGCGAGCTCATCTTCCGCTACATCTATGAAGCCACCGGATGCAGCAAGCCGTTCAGCCGCCTGTGGATTTCTTCCCTCACGCCGGATTCCATCCGCAAAGGTTTCGCCGAGCTGAAGGATGGCGCCGAGTATGATCCTTTGGCCGATGCCGCGCGGGGCCGCAGCCGCGCCGACTGGCTGGTCGGCATGAATCTTTCGCGCGCCTATACCCTGGCGCTGGGCGACGAGCTTTCCGTGGGCCGCGTGCAGACGCCCACTCTGGCCATGCTGGTCGAGCGCGAGTTGGCCATACGCGCCTTCGTTCCCGAAGATTACATGGAGGTGGTCGCCACATTCAGTCCCTCTGGCACGCCGTCAGGCGACGACGCTAAGTATCAGGGCACATGGTTCCGCGAGCCTGCCAAGGACTCGCTCCAGATGGCCATGCGTCTGGCCCCCGATGGCGAAGAGGCGGCCCGCATTGTCGAGCGCGCCCGCACCGGTGAGGCGCGCATCGCGTCGATCGAATCCAAGACCGAGCGCATGGCTCCGCCGCAGCTCTACGACCTGACCGAGTTGCAGCGCCACGCCAATCGGCTCTACGGCTTCAGCGCGCAGAAGACTCTGGAGCTGGCCCAGACTCTTTACGAGAGCTACAAGTTGATCAGTTATCCACGCACCGACAGCCGGCATCTGTCGCGGGATGTGGCAGGTACGCTGCCTGCCGTCGTGCGCGCGACCGAGCAACCTTATCAGGAACTGCTCGCGCCCGGCACCGGCGAGCGGCCGCTCGGGCGCCGCTTCGTGGACGATGGCAAAGTCACCGATCACCACGCCATCATCCCGACCACCATACACGCCGGCAGTGTGCCGTCCGACGAAAGTAAGATCTACGACCTGATCTGCCGCCGCCTGCTCAGCGCCTGGCACGATGACCATATCTATGCGGTCACCACAGTGATAACCGCCATTTCCAACCCAGGCGTGACCGACCACTATCACACCACCGGCACCGCCGTTCAGCAGCCCGGTTGGAAGGCGCTCGATGTGATCCCGGAGCGCCGCCGCGGCCGCGCGCCTGAGACGCCCGACCTGCCGCCGGGCCTGGCGCAAGGCCAATCCCAAACGGTGCTCGACGTCGAGGCACTCAAAAAGAAAACGCGCCCTCCCAAGCGCTTCACTGAAGCCACCCTGCTCACCGGCATGGAAACTGCCGGAAAAACGCTCGACGAAAAAGAACTCTCCGACGCCATGAAAGAGACCGGCCTGGGCACGCCCGCCACGCGCGCCGCGATCATCGAAGTATTGCTCAAGCGCGGTTACATCGTGCGCGAAGGAAAGACCCTCGAGGCTACCGATAAGGGAATCCATCTCATCGAAGTAGTGCATCCTGAGGTGAAAAGTCCGGCCATGACCGGCCAATGGGAAGCCTATCTCAAACGCATACAGAAGGGCGCCGCGAAGCTCGGGCCGTTCATCGAAGGCATTGAAAACTACGTTCGCGAAGTGGTGGGCAAAGTGGGGCTCGCCACGCCGCCCTCCGCGCCACGGCCCCCGGAAGCTCCCGCCATCGTCCACCAGGCGCCCGTTTTACGAAGTGAAGCCAATCTGATCGATCTGCTGCAGGAAATCTTCGGCTACGAATCCTTCCGCCCCAATCAGGAGAACGTCTGCAATGCCGTCATCGAAGGCCGCGACGTGCTCCTGGTGATGCCCACCGGTTCGGGAAAGTCTCTCTGCTATCAGCTTCCCGGCGTTGCGCGCGGCGGCACCACGCTGGTCATCAGCCCGCTCATCGCCTTGATGGAGGATCAGGCCGCCAAACTGCGTGAAATGAATTGCGCGGTCGAGTGTATCCATTCCGGCCGCGATCGCGGCGCCTCCCGGCAGGCTTGCATCGATTATCTCGCCGGCAAGCTGCAGTTTCTTTTGATCGCACCGGAGCGCCTGCGCGTCCCGGGCTTTCCTGAAATGCTGGCCAAAAGAAAACCGTCCCTGGTGGCCATCGACGAAGCCCACTGCATCTCCCAATGGGGCCACGATTTTCGTCCTGACTATCGCATGCTGGGCCGTCACTTGCCCAGTTTCCGGCCCGCGCCGGTGATCGCCATGACGGCCACGGCCACCACCATGGTGCAGAACGATATCGTCGAGCAGTTGGGACTGACCGGGGTGGCCCGCTTCATACACGGTTTCCGGCGCGACAACATCGCGGTCGAAGTCGTGGAGGCGCCGCCCGGCGAGCGCGCGGCACTGGCCCGCGAGCTGCTGCAGGCCGACGATCGCCGCCCCGCCATCGTGTACGTGCCCACGCGCCGCGAAGCCGACAGTTTCGCCGCCGAGCTGAAGCACGATTTTCCAGCGGCTGCCTATCATGCCGGGCTGGAACCCCAGCGCCGCAAGCAGGTGCAGGCCGCCTTCCTCGACGGAGAATTGCAGGTCACCGTGGCGACCATCGCTTTCGGCATGGGCATCGACAAACCCGACATACGAACGGTAATTCACACCGCGCTGCCGGGCTCGCTCGAAGCCTATTACCAGGAGGTGGGACGCGCCGGCAGAGACGGCCATCCCTCGCGCGCCATTCTGATGCATTCTTACGCCGACCGGTTCACTCACGATTTCTTTTTCGATCGCGACTATCCGGACGTGTCCGTGCTCGAAGGCATCTTCAGCCGGCTGTCCGCGCAGCCGATCCCGAAAGAAACTCTTCTTCGTCTGGTGCGTCTCAATTCCGACGTCTTCGATAAGGCCCTCGAAAAGATCTGGATCCACGGTGGCGCGCTGATCGATGCGGCTGAAAGTGTGCGCCGCGGCAGTGAAGCCTGGCGCGAGCTGTACGTTGCGCAGGCCGAGCACAAGCTGGCCCAGATCGATCTGATGCTGCGCTATGCCCAGGCGAGCGATTGCCGTATGCTCGGCCTGGTGCGCCATTTCGGCGACTACGCGGACGCCCAAAAGCGCTGCGGCATCTGCGATTTTTGCGCGCCGGACGAATGCATTGCGCAGAGTTTCCGGCCGGCCTCGAATGCCGAACGAAGCGCGGGGGCGCGCATTCTGAGCGCTCTCAAAAAGGCCGGGCGGAAGGCCACCGGCCGCCTGCATAGCGAGGTCTTTGCGGATTATTCGCTCGATCGCGATTCTTTCGAGCTGGTGCTCGGCGCCCTGGCCCGCGCGGGATGGGTGGAATTGACCGAGGCTTCTTTCCAGCAGGAGGGCCGGCGCGTCGCCTATCGCATGGCCAGCACGACCGCGGCAGGCCGTACCCTCGACGAATCGGCGGCGCCTGCCTTCAATATGAAGCTGGAGATCGACGCGGCGCCCAGGGTACGTAAGAAGGCCCGCGCGGCACGAGCCAGGAAAAAAGAAAAAGCCACAGCGCCCCTCAATGCGGCGCTTGAGCGGGCGCTACGAGCGTGGCGCTTGGCTGAAGCCCGTAAACGCGAGGTGCCCGCCTTACGCATCTTGTCCGATAAAGCTCTTCAGGCGATCGCCACCGATAAGCCCGCCAGCATTCGCGAGCTGCTCGAAATCCCCGGCGTCGGCCACAGGCTCGCCGAGCAATACGGCTCGCAGATCTTCCAGATTCTGTCGCACCAGTAGATCGGGGCGGCTACTGTATGGTGCTGGCGCCCTGTACGCCCAGATCCGTCGCCAGGACGTTCCTGTTAATGTGTTCGTCCAAATTGATCGTGTAGGTTTCTTTGGACTCGATCAGCACCGGCGAGTGCGTGGCGCAAACGATGCGGAATTTTTTCTGGTCCGCCAGCTCCAGCAGCATCTTCAGGATGCGCTTCTGATTGGAAACTGAAAGCGCCATCTCCGGTTCGTCCAGCAGCAGGACCGTGCCGTCCGGCAGGCTCGGAAAATTCTCCCGGAACATGCTCAGCATCACTTGTCCATGGCTGGCCATTTGCAGAAATTCCAGCATGCGCGCATCGTCCTTAAAGAAATCGGGATTCGTGCGCGGATTGTGGGCCTCTGCATCGAACAGGTAGATCTCGCCGGGAACCACGCCCCCTTTATCCAGGCGATAGATGTAGCCATCCACCTGCTCGCCGCGCAGCGCGTAATAGATGGAATGCAGCAGCGTCGATTTTCCGGAGCCGTTTTCGCCTTGCAGCATGATCAGCGGATGCGACAGATCCACAATCATGGGCATGTGAAAATTCAAATTGACGAAAACGGGGTGCGCGAGGATCTTGAGAAACATGGACTATTCAGCATACCCCGCGAGCGCCTTGACGTGCGCGACTGCCGCCGCAGCCAGTCCCTCTAAGCTATATCCGCCTTCGAGCACGGATACCAGGCGGCCGCCCGCGTATGTGCCGGCGAGTTCGAGCAGCAGCGCGGTCAGGCCGGCGAAATCCTGATCGGAAAGCAGGAAGCCGCCCAGCGGATCGCCCGCCCGCGAGTCGAAGCCCGCCGAGATCAGCACCAGATCGGGCTTGAAATCCCGTACGGCCGGGAGCAGCTTGCGCTCGAACGCTCCCAGGATTTCCGCGTGTCCGGAGCCGGCCGGCAAAGGGCAGTTGAGCGTAGTTCCCCGCCCGGCGCCTTCGCCGGTTTCGTTGGAGTGGCCCGTGCCCGGATACCACGGGTGCTGATGCGTGCTGAAGAAGAAGACCGAACCATCGGCGTAGAAAATATCCTGCGTGCCATTGCCGTGGTGTACATCCCAATCCGCGATCAGCACGCGCTCCACCCCGTGCCGCCGCTGCGCATAGCGTGCCGCAAGCGCGACGTTGTTGAATATGCAGAACCCCATGCCGCGCTCGGCATTGGCGTGATGTCCGGGTGGACGAACCACGCAGAAGGCATTTTGCGCGCGGCCGCCGATGACCGCATCGACCGCGTTCAGCACGCCGCCCACGGCCTCCAGCGCAACCTCCAGAGACGCCGCGCAAAGATCGGTGTCCCCCGTGCTCAGCACCCGCGCGCCCCGGGAGACTTCGCTTTGGACAAGCCGTATGTATGCGCCCGAGTGGCAGGCGGACAGCTCATCGATGGTCGCCGCGCGCGCCGGTATGCGCAACATCTGAGCCGCCAGGCCGGCCGTATCGAGCGCCGAGATCACCGCCTCATACCGCGCCGGACGCTCGGGATGGCCACGGCCCAGGTTGTGGCGCATATAGATCGAATCGGCTAGAAGCGCAGTGGTCATTTGCCTTCCGCAACAGCGGCTTCACGATAGATATTCCGCTCGACGCCGTTAGTGGTTTGCGCGGCCAGGCGTTCCAGCAGATCGGTGTACATACGATGCGCTTCGGCACCGCCGCCGGCGGCGATCGCCACCCCAGTCAATGCGAGCGCCAATTGCGGCTGCCCTTCTTCCATGGCTTTGCGCGCCCGCGTCAGGATAGCCGCAGCGCCGCCCGCCGCCTCCGCCAGCGCGCGCTCCAGTGCCCTCGGATCGCTGCCGGCCAGATGCGCCGGATCGAAATCGTACCACCCTGTGTACTGCCGGAACACGCCGTTGACGGCCCATTCGACCGTTCCATATACGGGCTGCAAATAGGGAAGCGCAGCCAACTCCGCCGGTAGATGCACCTCCTGGCGAATCTGGTAGAGCGGCTGGCCCTCGTTGATGCGGCGGACGGTCTGGTCATGCACGTAGCGGATGGCGCGCGCGTAGTTTTGGAGCGCCTGGCCGATCTGGTCGCGCCCTTCGAGCGGCCGGCTATGCGAACCGGCCAGCCAGGCCGGATGGAACTGCTGCATGCGGTCGAGCGACGCGGCCCATTCGAGCACCGGCCTGTCCGGCTTGCCCGGACTGGCCAGCATGGGAAAGCTCCAATAAAACAGGTCGCCTGGAAGCAGCGTTTCGAAATCCGGGAGCCAGACCATCAGATGGTCGACCGTCTCACCCTGCGTGTGGTATAGCTCGAAACGCACGCCGCCCTCTCGAAACTTGTACTCCTCGTCGAAAACAATCTGCGGCGGAATATAACCGCTCTCCGGCGGTTTCAGCAGATCGATACCCAGCGTTGCTCCACGCTGCTCCCGCGGCACATCGGCTGCCCACTGTACCTGGTTCAACCTGCGGTTATAGCCCATCATCAGGCGATACTTGCGCAGCTCTTCGGCATGATTCTTTTGCGCGATCACTTTCGTGGCGGGGCCGGCAAAAACTTTCGCTCCGTTGATGTGATCGCCATGGAAGTGCGTATAGATGATGTAGCTGACCGGCAGCTTGGAAATCTTCTGGAAGTCGTCGAAAGCCGCTCGGGCGGGCGCCTGACCTTCCGTGGTGTCGACCACTACGATGCTGCGCCCGGTCAAAACAAAAATCACATTGCCCAGCGCATAGCCGGTGGCGCAATAAACGTGCGCGTTCACGCGGATAATCTCAGGCGTGTTCTGCGATAGCTGCGCACGGCCCGGCGCCATGGCCAGAAGCAACAGCACCACGCCCCGCAGGCAATTCATAGCGAGCTTAAGCCGTCAGGCGAGATTCAGAATCTGTCTCACCGTCCCGCTTTCATTCTCGATCTTGCTCTGCAGCATCATGATGGCGTGGATCAATTGCTCGGGACGCGGCGGGCATCCCGGCACATACACGTCGATCGGAATCACCTGATTCACCGGAATCAGCGCGTAGTTATGAAACACGCCGGTGGAGGTGGCGCAAGCGCCCATGGAGATGGCCCACTTGGGTTCCGGCATCTGCTCATAGAGCCGGCGGATCACCGGAGCCATCTTGTTCGATACACGGCCGGCAATGATGATCAGGTCCGATTGCCGCGGCGATCCACGAAAAACCTCAGCGCCGAAACGGGCGATATCGAACCGCGAGGCGCTCATCGACATCATCTCGATGGCGCAGCAGGCCAGGCCGAACGACATGGGCCAGATGGAATTCTTGCGCGCCCAGTTGAGCGCCTTATCCAAAGTGGTCAGCACCAATCCCTCGGAAGCCGCGGCGGCGGCCTTGGCTACCGATTCGTTGTCCAGCCGCTCGAACAGATCGAGGGGGCCGCTAGCCATGGGTGTATCCATAGTTTGATTCTCGCATGCTTATCCGCGCCCTTGCCGGCCAGCGGTGCGGCAGGCGGCGTCCTGTACAATTAACAGATACCTCCGCATGGAATCCGAAAATTACGGGCAATTACTCGATTTCGCCGCTAGGCTGTGGGGAATCGAGCCGGATTATTGGGATATCTGGGGAAACAAACACTTCACCTCGAGTGAAACCAAACGGGCCATCCTGCAGGGGATCGGAGTGCGGGCAGAGAGCGCGCAGAGCTTGCGCGAATCGATCGACCGGCGCCGCCGCAAGCAATGGGCGCGTCTGGTGCCACCCTGCCTGGTCGCCGGTCAGTCGGAAGGCACGATCAGACTGCCGCTGCACATGCCGGCGGAATCCGAGCTCGAAATCGCCAGTGTGGAGATACACGAAGAGGGCGGCGCGGTGCATTCCTTCGCGTTCCCCCTGGCCGGCATTGCCGGGTCGGAAGCAGCCGAGCTCGACGGACAGCGCTACGTGCGCAAAGCTATCGTGCTACCGGGCGGATTGCCGCTGGGCTATCACGAAGTGCATGTCAGGCTGGCCGATGCGCGGCAGTCCACCCGGCTCATCGTCACGCCCGAGCGGGCTTACTCGCCTGCGGTACTGGCTGGCGGAGGCAAAGCCGCGGGAGTTTCGCTGGCGCTTTACGGAGTACGCTCCGCGCGCAATTGGGGATGCGGCGATCTCCGCGATCTCTGCGCGGTCATCGACTGGGTTGCCGAAGACACCGGGGCGAGTTTCGTGGGCCTGAATCCACTGCACGCCATCTATAACCGCCGGCCATACAACACCAGCCCCTACCTGCCGCAGTGCATTTTCTATCGGAATTTTCTGTATCTGGACGTGGAGTCTATCGCGGATTTTGAGCGATCCCAACGTGTGCAGCGTCTCTGGCGGCGCCCGGACACGCAACAGGCGATCGCAAAGCTGCGCGCGTCCGAAGTGGTCGAGTACGAGCAGGTGAGCGCCTGGAAGCTGCGCTTCGCGAAGCTCGCCTTTGTCCAGTTTCTGAGGGAATGGCGGACAGGCTCCCAGCGCGCCGGTGAGTTTCAGCAGTATTTGAATGCCGAAGGAGAACTGCTCGACCGCTTTGCGACCTGTTGCGCGCTCGGAGAGTACCTGCACTCCCGCAACCCGGACCTGTGGACCTGGCGGGATTGGCCCGCGGCTTACCAGGACCCGGATTCACCCGAAACGCGGGCTTTTCATCAAAAGCATTGGCGGCTCGTTTTGTTTTACGGCTACCTGCAGTGGCAGCTTGATTTACAGCTTGCAGGAATGCAAAAATACGCATCTCAAAAAGGATTATCCATCGGCCTGTATCACGATCTGGCCCTGGCCACCGACCGGTTCGGCGCGGATCTTTGGGCCCACCGGGCGTTCTACGCGAATGGCTGCCGGGTAGGATCGCCGGCGGACGATTTCGCGCCACAGGGTCAGGACTGGGGCTTTCCGCCGCCTTGCGCGGAATCTCATCGCGACAATGGATACCGGCTGTTTACCGAATCCATACGGAAGAACTGCAGGCACGGCGGCGCGCTGCGCATCGATCATGTCATGCGTTTCTTCAGGCTCTTCTGGATTCCGGAAGGCAGCGGCGCTATCGCGGGCGCCTATGTGAGGGAGAACTACGACGATCTGATCCGCATACTGGCTCTCGAAAGCGTACGCCAAAAGGTCGCCATCATAGGAGAAGACCTGGGGACGGTCGAGCCGTTCGCGCGAGAAACGCTCGATCGCTTCGGAATTCTGAGCTACCGGCTCTTCTACTTCGAGAAGCACGCCAATGGCGCGTTTAAGACCTACAACGAATATCCGGCGCGCGCGCTGGTGTCTGCGACGACGCACGACCTGCCCACCCTGGCCGGTTTCTGGACAGGCGAGGATATTGAGGCGCGGCGGAGGGGCGGGATGTTCCCGGACCACGGCATGTATGTCCGGCAGGTAGAAGCGCGGGCAGAGGAGAAGCAGAAGATGCTCGATTTGCTCTTTTCTCTCGATCTGTTGCCGGCGCATGTACCGCGCTCGATTGCGCACGTGCCGGAGCTCACCGGCGACCTGCACAATGCGGTGATCGGCTTTTTGGCGCTGACGCCGTCTCAATTACTGGCGGTCAATCAAGAGGATCTGACCAAGGAGATCGCGCAGCAAAACTTGCCTGGCGCGACGTGGCAGTATCCCAACTGGAGCCGGAAGATGAAATACACCGTCGAGCAATTACGCGCGGACCCGGCGGCCCGGGACTTTGCGGCCATGTTTCGCCATTGGCTGGTCCGCAGCGGACGGGTCAATGTGCCCAACGGCTAAAAGCCCGGTCAGACCCGCAGATCGCGAAGATAAGGAACGCTGGCCTTCATCAACGGCAGGTCCATTTCGACGAAATAATTCTTCAGTCCGCCGGTTTTCGCCGCCGCAAAAATTTTCTTCCAATCGAGCGTGCCCTGGCCCACCGCCACGACCTTCTTTTCCGGCGCCGACCAGCCTTGCACATGCATGGAAAAAAACCGGCCCGGATACTTCATGAAGTATTCGGCCGCATCGTAGCCCTTGCTGATGGTCGAAACCTGGAACTGGAACTTTACCAGTTTCGGATCGAGAAGCTCGAGCAGGACGTCGTAGGTCCGCCGGCCGTCCACCGTCGACAGCTCGAAGTTTTCATTGTGCAGCCCCTGTTGGATTTTGGCCTGCGCCGCCTGTTCGCCCATCTTGTTGTATTCGTCCGCAGCCCGCTTTACATCGTCCATAGTCGGGTTGCGCGGCCCGTCCAGGCTGGGCACCAGCATTTGCGTCAGGCCGACGTACTGTGCCCATTGGATTCTGTCCGCTTGATTCTTCCGCAGCTCCTGAATACTGAAATGCGAGCTCTCGCATTTCACACCGAGATCGGCGAAGATCTTCTGCAGCTCCGATCCTTTGTATTTGGCGAGAACGCCGAACCCGGAATCCGCATACCCCACCGGCGAGCACAGCTCGATCCTCTGAAATCCCGCGTCGGCAAGCTGTTTGATCGTCCCGGGAAAGTCCTGGGCGATCATCTTCCGGACAGGGTACGTCTGGCAACCAATGGGCAGGCCCAGGGGATTGGCGCGAAGCCCCCGTGCGTCCGCGCTCAGCAACCCGGCCGCCGCCGCATACCGGGCAAATTCTCGTCTTGAGATTTTCGACATTCCCGCCTCCTCCTGATGCGTTGAAGCGGTATTGTCTCACGATTCGCCGGCCCCGCACGAGCGTCTACTGCGTCGCGATGCCTCGCTCTTCCAGCAGATCTCCCGTGGTCTTCAGCAGGTTCATCAGGTTGCGCCGGTAGGCCACCGAATTCTGCACCACGCTCGACTCCGACCCCACCAGCGCGCCCTGCGCCTGCAGCACGAAAAAGATGGTGCTGGTCCCGAGTTCGTACTTCTTCTGCTCGGCTTCCAAATACTTCCTGCCATATTCCAGCGCCACCACCGACAGCTTCATGGCATCCTTGCTCGATTCCACCTGGCTTACCGCCGTGAGCACGTCCAGGCGCACCTGCTGTTTCACCGTGCGCACATTGAGGGCATCGCGTTTCTTCGAAACGAGGGCATCGGCCATGTCCGCCGAAGCCTGGTGGTTCTTGATCGGCAGGCTCAATTGCAGGCCGAAGGAATAAACCGGAAATCCGAAACCGAACAACTGGCTCAGCGTATCGCCAAAACCGCCTGGAACGGGGGCTTCCACGACCGGCGTGGTCACACCTGTCAGCGAGACGGTTTGCGGATAGTAAACCCCTCCCACGCCCTGCGACATATAGCTGCCGGTCAACGAAAGATTCGGTAGCAGCTCGTTGTGCGCGAACTTGATCTGCAAGTCGTCGATATCCAGGTTCTGCACCGCCGACTGCAAGTCCGGGCGTCCGGCGAGGGCCTTCTGTACCTCCTTTTCCGCATCGATGGGCGGAGCGTCCGCCGAGGGCGACACGGTCTCGCTCAGCACGATGGGGAGCTTTCGGATACGCGGATCCAGGTCCGCGCCTATCTGCCTGCGCAGCGCATCCTCGGTTTGCTGCAGGGAATAACGCGCCTGCGAAACGCCGATCTGCGACGTGGCGAACTGTTGCTCCGGATTGTAGATGTCGAGCGGCGAAAGCGCGCCCAGCTCCAGCTCCCGCTGGGAGCGCTTCAGGGCCTGGTCCGCCAGGTCCCGCGCGCTCTCGGCTACGCGCAGGTTCTCGCGCGCCAGCACCACATCCCAATAGGCGTTTTCCGCGGCGCTCACCAGTTGCAGCAAACTGGTCTTCAGGTCGTAGCCCGTTTTTCGCAGGCGGCTGCTGGCCATCATGATCGGCAGGCGATTCACCAACGTGCCGCGATTCTTGATGAGCGGCTGGATGAAACTGAATTGCAGCGACGCGCTGAGCGCCGGATTGAAATCGTAGAAACCGCTGTTGGTGGAAATCTTTTCGGCGTCGAAGCCCACCGTGTATTGTGTGCCGATGGGCAGCGTCTGCGTATAGTTAAAAAGCGCCGGCTGGGCGAGTTGGACCAGCGTCGAGGCGCCCTGTAGCGACTGGCTCGCCGGCGTGATTTGCCGCTGGCTCATAAAGCTCGCGGTCGCCAGCGGATCAAAAGGCGCGAAGGCGCGGGTGATGGCATCCTCGGCCACGTCCACGGTAAGGCGCTGTATAGCGATATCGGTGTTGTTCGCCATCACCAGCTCCAGATAGGAATGCAGCGATAGTTCCAACTTGTCGCCGATGACGTAGTCTTCCAGATGCACCGGCGCGTTCAGCTCCACGTGGGTGATCGGGCGCGCGAAGGTCTGGCGGAAATAAGAAGGCTTGGGAAACGAGTTGAGCTGTGCGAAGGCGGCCGCCACCGGTAACAGGCACGCAAGGAAACAACGGGAAATCATAATTATTCGTAACGAATCGCTTCGATAGGATCCAGCCGGGCGGCCTGCACCGCCGGGTAAATGCCGAAGAGAAGTCCAATAAACACCGACACTCCGAACGCCACCGCGATGGACGAGGTGGTGACCACGGTGGACCAGCCCGCGGCCGAGGCGATAATGCGCGAGAGTCCGAACCCGAAGCCGATGCCGATCAGCCCGCCCACGATGGAGATCAGCACCGCTTCGGTCAGGAACTGCCGTATGATATCGGCCTGGCGGGCGCCAATCGCGCGCCGTATGCCGATTTCGCGCGTGCGCTCGAGCACCGTCGCCAGCATAATATTCATGATGCCTATGCCGCCCACCAGAAGGGAGATGCCGGCGATGCAGATCATCACGATACTGAAGATGAATTGCGTGCGGCGGCGCTCCTCGAGCAGGCCGGCGGGCACCACCACGGAAAAGTCGCCCGCGTCTTTGTGCGTGGCCGTCAGTATGGCGCGCACCACGTTGGCGGTCTCGACCGAATCGGTGTTGGCCGCGACCTTCAGGTAAATGCCGTCGATCTCGTCTTTCAGATAGCTGGTATTGTCTTCGAAGCGGCGCATCACCGTATTGAGCGGCGAAATCACCAGGTTGTTGCGATTGAGCGCCTGCATGCCTTCCACGTCCGTATCGCCGGAGGACTGCGGTGTCAGCACGCCGATCACCTGCAGCCAGGTGTCGTTGATTTTGACGTATTTGCCAACCGCGTCGTCGAAGCCCAACAAATTTACCTTGGCCGCGTCGCCCAGCACACAGACCGGCGCCGAACGCTGGTTCTCTTCGTCGGTGAAGAAGCGGCCGGCGATCAGTTTCAAGCTGTCGATGTCCATGAAGTTGGGCAGCACGCCGATCAGCATGGGGGGCTCCTGGCTGGTCTTGGGCAGTACCTTTTGCGGCTTAAAACGCTTGCGTGGGGTCATGGCTTCGACACCCTGAACGTTCTCGGAGATGGCGCGGAAATCGCGAAAGGTCAACCCCTGCGAAATGGCCCGCACGGCTTGCAGTTCGTTGCGGTCGACAGCCTCGCGTGCCTCTACGATGATGTTGTTGACCCCCAACTGGTCGATGAAACTCATCATTTCCTTCTGCGCGCCCGCCGTAATCGAAAGCATGGCCACCACCGCGCCTACGCCGAAGATCATACCGAGCATGGTGAGCAGGCTGCGTAGCTTGTGGGCCAGCAAGCTTCCCATACCCATCGAAATTTCCGAGAGCATTCCGGAAAAAGGGATGGTCACTTCGCTCCTCCGCCCGGGATGCCGCCCATGGGGTTGCCGCTGTCCTTTTTTTCGCCTTTCTTATCGGACTTCTTGACGGTGGGATCGGCCAGCGCGATGATCTCGCCGGGCTCGACTCCGCCGGCCAGCACCATAGTGGATTCGCTGCGTTTGACGAGCTGTATGGGGCGCTCCTCGAAGCGCTTTCCTTTTTGCGCGAATACAATCTGGCGGCCGTTCTTCTCGAAGACGGCCTGCGCCGGCACGTGCAGCGCGTTGGGAATCCGCTCCACCGTGATTTCGATGTCCGCCAGCAGGCCGGGCCGCAACAGCACGTTCAGTTGTGAGTCTTCTTCAGGCGGCGGAGGCAGCTTGGCGTTGGCGCGATCCTCATCGGTGAACTGCTGGGCCGCGGCCTGCGTCATACGCAGCAATTCGAGTGGATTGGCGCCGCCCGCAGCCGGCGCGCTGGCCCGGATCACCTGCGCGGGCGCGTCGGCTGGAGCCGGCGGAACCGGCGTGGGCGCCTTTCGGGCATTGCGCTCGGCCATATCGGCAATTCGCGCGATCTCAGCCGGCTTGACGCCGAGGCCCGCCAGCAACTGGCGCATATCGATCGAGAACACCACGTCGAACTTCTTCGACGGATCACCAGAGAAGACGTTGGAGCTGGCAGTTCCGCTGAGACTTTTTATATTTCCGCGAAAATGCTGGTTGGGTACGGCGTCGAGCGCGATCGAGACCTCCTGCTTTTCGCGAAGATTGGCGCGATCCAACTCGCCGACCTTGGCCACCACCTCGAGCTCGGAAAGATCCAGGATGTCGGCCACAGGCATCCCCGGCTGCAACGTGTCGCCTTCGCGTATGTCGGGAATCTGCTGGCCAAACATGAAGTAACCGGAGCGATTTTGCTTGATGGCCACCAGGCCGCTCATGGGAGCGAGCACCTTGGCCGAAGCGATGCGCTGCTTCTCGTTCTCTACGTCGATCATGCTCTTGTTGCGCTGTTCCTGGAGCACGGCGACAGTGGCCTTGGCCTGCTCGCGCCGCGACTGAATATCGCTTTCGAGCTGCTTCAGGCGGCGGCGCTGCTCGTCGAGCGTCAGCAGGTTCTTCTTGGCGTCAATGGCCGAGATGATCGGATTGCGCTGGACTTCGAGCTCCGCGCGGCGCACCGCGTAGCGTGCCTTGAGCAGGTCTACCTGGTCCTGGTTATCGCGTATGGTGTTATCCGCCTGGGCGCGTTTGATCTGCTCATCGGTCTGCTCCACAGCCAGCAGGGTCTCCTCGAGCGAGGCGCGGCGCTCGGAATCGTCGAACTCGATGATCAGTTGTTTCTCCTTGGCCAGCGCACCCACCGGCGCCAGGCGCGTCACCTGAACCGTGCCGAACAGGTTGGGCGCCGAAAGAGTCACCGAGCGCACCGCGCGCAGCTCGCCCCGCGCATAGGCGCGTATGATCACGTCGCCTTTACGGACTCGGGTAGTGGCAACGTCTTCCTGGCGCTGCGGCAGTTGCCGTACGAAGCGGTAAGCGCCCCAGGCTGCCGCCAGGATGACCAGCATGCCCAGAATGCGAATCAGTAGTTTCTTCATCGTGTTCGCACTCATGCGCCGCACGACCGGGGACCCGTCACCATCTCTTCTTGGCCCTCTTCAAGGCCTCGAGAGGATTTTCCAGGGTGACCAGTTCGCCCTCCCGCAATCCGCTGAGCACTACTATATCGTCCTCGTTGCGCTTTCCTACGGCGATGGTCCGCGTCGAGAAGCTTTGTCCTTTTTGGACGTATACCGCGGGTTTCCCGTTTAACGTAAAACTAGCCCGCGCCGGGATCAGCAGCGCGTGGGGGTCTTTCTCGATAATGATTTCGGCGGTGGCGCTCATGCCGGGACGCAGCCGCGAATCGAGTTTTTTCAGGGTGGCGCGCGCAGGAAAGCGTTTCTCCGTCAGGCCCATGCCCTTGAAAACCAGCGAAGCTATGGGGCTGATGAAATCCAGGTCGCCGGTGAAATCCTTTTCCGGGATAGCGTCCACGCGCATGTTTACGGTCTGGCCCAGCTTCAGTTTTCCCCGATCGACTTCCTCCAGGCTCAGCTCGATACGCATCTCCGACAAGTCCGGAATTTCCGCGATGGCCGCTCCCGTCCAGGCGCGATCCCCCTCCTTGAAGGGAGGCGGCGATTGGCCGAACGATCCTCCCGAACGGAAGTTCGGCATGATGTTCACAATGCCGTCATTGGGCGCGCGGATCGCCATCTTCGACAGATAGCCCTTGGCAAGCTGCAGGTCGCGCACGGTCTTGTCCTTCTTCTCGTCGAGCCGGCTGAGATCGGCTTTCTGCGAGATGCCGCGCGAATCGATGGTGGTCTTCACCTGGCTTAGAGCGCCCTCGGCAACGGTCACATCGATACGATCCTTGGCGCCTTCGATCTCCGACAGAATCTCGGCCTTGCTGGCTTCGAGCTTGGCGCGCTCGACGTCGAACTGGGACTGCATCAAATTCATCCCGTCCATTTCGTTGTCGATCCTCTGGGCCGCCTTGGTCTGCACGATTTCGCTATCGGCTGTGCGCACGCTGGTAGTGCGCTCGATGAGATTTTCCTGCTGCTGCACGGCATCGAACTCGACCACCACCTCGCCTTTCTTGATGGGCTTTCCGGATTCGGCCAGCTTGACGATCTGCGGATTGGGAACCTGCGGCGCGGTCAGGATCACCGAGCGCGTGCTCTTGATTTCGCCGCGCGTGCGCACGCTGATAATGAAATCGCCGCGCCGCACACGGGCTACCGGAACGTCCACCTCGGTGGTGCCGCCATAATGATAAGCAGCATAGATGCCGCCGCCGCAGACTGCCGCGGCAATCCCCCAGAAAATCAGCCTCCTGCTCGACTTCATAGTTTTCGACATGGTTACGACATGGTTACGACATGGTTAAAGGATCTAGAGCGGACGCTCGATGGCAATCACATCGCCACTTTCGACGCCGGAGTGAACCGCCACGGCCACCTGGTTGGATAAACCAAGCTGGACATCTTTGCGGACCCATCCGGCCGGTGTTCGCACGAAAACGAATGGCCGCCCATCGCCGCGATCGCGAAAGACGGCTTCGAGCGGAATAACTGAAGTGCGCGCCTCCGTTTCGATCACAATAGCCGCGCTCGCGGAGAGATCGGGTAGTACGCGCGGATCGGTGCGATCGAGCTTGAGGCGCACCGGGATCTCCTTGAAGAAGTCCCCGCGCCACCCGGCCGGCTTGGTCATGGCGCCTATGCCGATCACCGTGGCGGGCAGTTCCAGATCGGGATACGCATCCAGGCGCACGCTGGCCTGCATCCCCAGCCGCAACAGTTCGCTATCGGCCTGATTGACGGTGGCGTTCACGACCATGGAACCTGGATCAACGATGCTCATGAAATTCATGCCGGGCCAGATCTGGTCGCCGCGCTTGACCTGCCCGAAATCGCCGCCGCGATAGAGTGTCTGCATGACGACGATGCCGTCGAAGGGCGCGCGCATGGTCATGCGATCGATGTTGGTTTCGGCGCGCTTCAGCTCGATGACCGCCTGTTGCAGATCCAGCTCGGCATCGCGAAGCTGCGCGCGCTGGGACTCGTCGAAGAGCTTGACCTCCTGCTGCATCTGCCGGTTTCGCGCGCGGGCCTCTTCCGCGTTCATCTTGAAATCTTCGGACTCGATGGCGGAGCGTACTGAAATCGTTTTCAAGTCCAGCTCGGCTTTATCCAGGTCGGCTTTGGCCGAGCGCACCTGCTGATCGTGGGCTTCCTTCGCCACGGCCAGATCGGCCTTGAGTTTTTTCACGTTGGCGTCGAGCTGCGTCACCGAGTCCTTATAATCGTCCAGACGCAGCAACATGTACTGGCGGTCGAATGCGGCGACTACATCGCCCTTCTTCACGTGCGCGCCGCCATCGGCCGCATCCATCAGAACCAGTGTGAAGTCGGTTGTCGAGCCGCCGCTGGCAGATGGACTGAAGAGGTTGCCGGAGGTCGAGCCAAGATCGGCGGACGTGCTGGTGGCGGACTGCGCGGACGAAGAAGTCTGCGTAGATGCCTGGCTCGCGGCATCATTGAAGCGATTGGTAGTGCCGCGCTGAGGTCCCAGGCTGGAGGCGGTGGCGGCCGGAACCGCACCCGGCGTAGTGCTGGCGGCGTTAGTAGAAGAAGACGAGGACGATGAAGTGGAAGTAGTGCCGGCAGCCGAAGTAGAGCTGGCTGTGGAAGTTGTGGTTGCGGTGGAGGAAGAGGCGGAAGCGGCCGCCGAGCCGCCCCGCCCGCGATCGGTGCGGCTGCCGCGCAACTGGGGCGCTAACAGCGCGGCAAAGCGCTCCGCGGAGATCGTGCCAGCCACGCGCACTGTCTTCCGGACGTCACCGAAACTGACCGTTGCCGTGCGAATCCCGGCCGATGCCGTCTTGCCGGATGGGCTGCCGGCACCGTGCCTGGTGAGATAGAACGCCGACCCGCCGCCGGCGGCGATCAGGATCAATACGCCGAGAGTCGACGCCGAGCGAGTGTTCATCCGGGATACGCAGATCCTTTTCTTGCCTTCTATATTGTATGATACAGGACCATTCCAGGGCGGGGCTACAGGCTCGATGAATCGCCCCGCGGATCCGGTTCATTCCTTTTCAACGCATAGCGGTTGCCGCGCCACTCGATGCCATGGCCGAATGCTGCCGAGATCAACACGGCCAGCCAAAGCCAGGTCGCCAGGGGAACCCACAAAGTGTGCACCCAGGCGTGCCGCTCGAACCAGGCTTTATACTCCGGCAGCTCGGCCTTGGCCAGCGTAGCCCGGTTGGCGCCCTTAAGCATGCCGGGCGAAAGTTGCGCGATGAGCGCCCATTCGGCGGCGCGGTGGCCGTGTATGGAGGCGATCACCGCCGCGGCCATGCCGCCGCAATAGAAGAAGTGGGCCGCGAGTGCCGTCCACCAGAGCCGCGGGCGATAGACGCGCGTGATCAGCATCTGCCGGCGCGCCCATGCGAGGAAATCGCGGCCGCTGGTTCGGCCGGTGGAAACGGCCATGGCTCCGGGAGCGAAGACGATATCCAGTCCCGCGCGTTCGACAGCCGCGCTTAAGGCATAATCATCGCTGACGGTGTGGCGCCAGAAGGCCGGCACGCGAATGGCATAAAATGTTTCGCGCCGGATAGCCATCGACCCGCCCCAGGCAAATTTATTCGGACCGGGACCAAAGGTTCCGGCAACGACCGCATCCCACACGCTGCGCATCAGGGACCAAAAACCGGGCGGCTCCGGAGCGTACCAGCGATACCCTGTGCTGACGCCGGCGCTGGCCGATGCGAGGGGCTCGACGAGCGCGCGCAGCCAGTCGGGCGAGACGCGGCCATCGGAATCGGCGAAAGCAAAGACTCGCGAGCGATGCCGGGCGAAGCGCACGGCGGTCCGTAGATTCAGGACTTTCTCGCCGGTGCCGCTTTCATCGGCGTGGGCCAGCACGATGCGCACGCGGCGCGGCAGCACTGCGGCGGGGATATCGGCGGCGGCATGCGCGACGACGATCAACTCATAATCGGGATAGTCCTGCGCGGCCAACGCCGCCAGATTCCCGGCCAGGCCGTGATCGGGACCCTTGACCGGAACGATCACCGTCGCGGGAGGCGGTTCGGCTACGTGGGGCTGCCCGAGATGCTCTGCCACGTAGTCCGCGCGCTTGCGTTCGCCACGGAGAGAAAGGAGAGCGAGGAACAACGCGGGGCCGGTGAAAAACCAGAACCAGAACACGGACGGGCCGCTATTTCGGACTCTTGGCCTTCGCCTTTTTGGTCTTGGCCTCTTCCTTTTTGGGCGAGGCTTTTTTCTCGGGGATTTCCGGCGCTTCGGGCACTTCCGGCTCCAGGCTGACAGCCGCGGGCGCCACCTTGGCCAGCACTTCGTTGAACAGGGTCTGTTTGCGCGGGTCTATTTTGGGAGGAGGCGGCAGCTCATGACGATAATCGTGATCGCTATGGCAGGTTCGGCAGCGCACCTTGGCCGGCTCTGCATTCAACATGGATACAACGGCGTGGTTCATGATGCGCTTGCACTTGATGCAATAGTCGTCGATGATGTCGCCTAAACGGACTTCCGGCATGTGTCCTCCCGTTCCTAAATCTGAGCCGCGTTCTGAGTCTGCTCGTCTGAGGCGGCCGGGGCCAATTTCGATTCCGGAACCAGCCAACTGGCGGATTCGAAGCCCACATATTTGCAAATGCTCAGCGCGCCGCTCTCAGCCTCCAGCAGATCGCCGACGGCCAGCGGCCGCTCGGAGGCGCGCAGCCGGCTCCAGGCATGGTACTCGCTGTCCGCTTCGATTTCGCCGTCGGGCGCATAATCCTTAGCCTTGACGCTGGCCGCGCCGGAAACATGCGGCGCCCAACGGAATTGCTGCCGGGGCGTCTCGTTCATTCGGTAGACCCGATACTTCGCCATAGAACCACCTATTTTAGACGAAACGGTCCAGCATGGCTGCGAATGGGGCGCTGGCGATAAAAGCCTGGGCGTCGGCGCGGCCGCGCGCGATCCAGCGCTCGATCACTGCCGGGCTCCAGGTAATGGCGTCGTGCAGCCGGCCCAGGGGCGGGTCTGGAACGATTCTGTGCACCTCCATACCGGGGGACTGTGGCTCGCGCGGGGCCAGCAGGCGCACCATGCGCACGCCCGCGCGGAGAGCGGTCAAGGGCTTGTTAGGCAATACATTCACGGCGATCGCGTAATCCGCCCCCAGGCGCGACGCGGCCCAGACAGGCAGCACGCTCAGCAACCCGCCATCGCAATAGAATTGTCCGCCGATGCGCACTCGCGGGTATCCGACTGGAACAGCGCAGGACGCCAGGATATGCTGCCAGGTGACCTCAGGAGTCTGAAAGATGCGCAGGCGCAGGCGCGGCAGTTCTGTGACCGTGAGCGCGAAGGGTACCCGCGGCGTGTACCTGGAGGCCATCTCCTGTACCATTTGCTGGAGCGGCTCGGGATCGAAAAAAGCGCTGAATAGCCGGCGCGATGCCGGCGGTTTCATTAACGCCGCGCAACGCGGATCGAGCCAGGTGCGTGCCAGTTCGTCGCCGGAGATGCCGCCGGCAATGGCCCAGCCGTTAATCGACCCTACCGAGCATCCGACCACCATGTCAGGCTGGAAGACGGGACCGAGAGCCTGCCAGACTCCCGCCTGATAGGCGCCGAACATGCCTCCGGCGGAAAGCACCAGTGCGGTTTTCACGTCCTCTATAGTAGCGTCTTAGCGCGATGCCATAACGGGCGATACTGAGTGGATATGAGCGGATTCGTATTTCAACCTGCGGATTATGGCCCGGAGGTGGCGGAGATCCTGAGCCTGGACGGCAATGGCGAACGGCTGATGCCGCTCGAGATGAAGCAGTGTTCCTCGGAAGCCGCGCGCCAACGGCTGCGAGGCGCGGCGGCGCAGGGGCTGTTCCCGCAAGCGCGCGCCCCCGAAGCTGCTCTTAGCGGGCTTTACGTGTACTTCTCATGCTTCGAGGAGGCGCACGGGGTGGCACAGGACATCCCGTCGGCGGAAGGCAGTTACTGGCATGGGATCGTACACCGCCAGGAGCCCGATGCGGGCAATGCCGCATACTGGTTTCGCCGGGTGGGAACGCATCCGATCTTCGGCGCACTGGCCGAAGCTTCCGGGCGTACGGCGCCGTGGGATCCGTTCGCGTTCATCGATCTATGCGAGAAGGCGCGCAGGGCGCCCGGCTCGGAGGTGGAGGCGAACGCGCGGGCTATGCAGCGCGTGGAATGGCAGATCCTATTCGACTATTGCGCGCGTGCGGCCCCCTAGCCGGAAGGCCGGGGCAAGGCTGCTCGGCGCCGAAGCTATAATGAAGGCGTGCCGAAAGCCAAGGAACTGGAACTGCGCTTGGAACGTACCGAGCAGCAGTTGCGGCTTTTCCAAAAAGTAAGCCGCTTCATGGTGCGGGATCTGAGCCTGCAGGAAGTGCTGCAAGGCATCGTATCCCTTACGGTAGAGTTCACCCAGTGCGATTCCTGCCTGGTATATCTTCTGGACAGCGACGAACTGGTGCTGTGTGCTTCGAAGACGCCCCACCCTTCGACGATTGGTAAAGTCCGATTGAAATTGAACGAGGGCCTGACCGGTTGGGTGGCACGCGAGCGGAGGCTGTTGGCCATTTCGCGGGAAGCTTACAAAGATCCACGCTTCAAGACATTCGGCGAACTGCCGGAAGACTCGTACGACGCATTCCTGTCGGCGCCGGTGATCGCCCGTGACCGCGTGGTAGGAGTGATTAATGTGCAGCACCGCCTGCCCCACCAGCACACCGGCAGCGAAATGGAGGTGCTGACGACGCTGGGCGAACAGGTAGGCTGCGTGCTAGTGCTGGCGCGCATGGCGCCCACCGCGGTGGAATCGGCGAACCATGTCGAGCTGGTTATGTCTTCGGGGCCGATCCGGCCCCGGTAATCGTGTATGACGATCGTGACGATACGACGGGTAGCATCTGGTTGGCTGGCGCTGGTAATGCTGGCGGGACAGGCCGTCTGCGCTGAAAAATGGCGCGTACAGTATTTCTACGACAAGAACCGTTCTTCGCTGACCATCAACGACCTGGCATTTCCATCTCCCTCCCACGGCATTGCGGTCGGGCATCTCGACGAGGACGGGAACTCCAGGGCGATCAGTGTAGTCACCGACGACGGAGGCGCACACTGGGCCATCAAATCGCTCAAGGAAATACCGATCTCGCTTTTCTTCCTCGACGACAGCTTGGGATGGATGGTCACGCCCAAGGGGATCTGGCGAACCGAAGAAGGCGGACGGAGCTGGCGGGAGCTGCCCAAATCGCCGAAGCTGCAGATCAGGGTCCATTTCCTCGACGAGCAGCATGGCTTCGCCGTAGGCACCCAGAAGTCAGCGTATCAGACCGTGGATGGCGGCAAGACCTGGCAACCTATCCCCGCAGCCGAGGAACCCCATACTAACCCTGAGTTCACGACTTACAACAATATTACTTTCGCCAATGCCAAGTCCGGGTTCATCAACGGCTATAGCGCTCCGGCGCGGCGGGACGATCAGAAGCCGGAATGGCTGGACCCGGAAGAAGCCACCACGCGCCGGGAGTGGCCCCACCTGTCGATCATGCTCAATACTCAGGACGGCGGGAAGACTTGGACACCATCTACCGTATCCATGTTCGGACGTATCACGCGCGCGATGTTTCTGCCGGATGGCAGGGGACTGGGGCTGCTCGAATTCACCGATTCGTTCAAGTGGCCCTCCGAGGTACACCGGCTGGATACCGCATCCGGTAAGAGCGCGGTCGTTTACCACGCCACGGACCGGGATATCACCGATCTGCTGCTGCAACCAGGCGCGGCTTACCTGGCAGGACTGGAGGTAGTGGGCCGCCTGCAGCATTCACCCATCCCCCGAAAAGTGAAGATCCTGAAAAGCACCGACCTGACCAATTGGCAGGAGATGGACGTCGACTATCACGCCGATGGAATCCGCGTAATGCTGCGCGCGGCCAGCGACGGTACTCTTTGGGCGGCCACGGATACGGGGATGATTTTGAAGCTTTCCGAGCAGGCCGCGCGGCCCTAGTGGACCGGTTGAAGGGCTTTGTCAATCTGCGCCGAGACGCGCGTCATCCCTTCTTCTCCTTACGGGCGGCGATCTTCGCAGCCAATTGCCGCAGTTGATGCGGTTTGAGCACCTGACGATCACAAGGCCCGGCATCAACTCCTCGACGGAGCCACCACAGAACCGATCGATCAATTGGGAAACCGCATCGGCCGCTACGTTGCGCGGGGTATCGGATGCACGGTAGCAGCCAGGACCTTCAGTGAGGGCGGTGCGGCGGCGTTTCGGAATGTTCAACATTCTAACGGACCACAATTTGGCGGCGTCAGGATTTTGACGATCGAAAGTACCGGTATCACTTGCAGATTCAGGCTATTGCGAATGGCGTCGATATTGCATTGAGAGATTGCGTGAACCATACGCGTTACAGCGGACTTACTAAATCCGATTGCTGATTGTAGTTAGTCGAATGACTAACAGCAGCGGGCAGGTCGTGATATCTGAGGTCTCCCTGAGCAGGTTACACAGGAGAAAAATCACATGTTGAAAAGAGCTGTCTTCGCCGCGCTTCTGGCGCTTTCGTCCGTTGCCGCTGTAGGCACCCAGGCAGGCGCACCGCCGCCGGAATGCAGTCCGTGCCCCTTCGTGAACTAACTTATTGCTCCACGATGGCAACGCCCGCCGTCCAGAACCGGCTGTCTCAGAGGTGGGTAGAGCGTGCCGCCTTTTGCTGCGCCTTCTTCTGCCGGCGCGGGAGGCGCTGCCCCTGCTTCTTAGGGAGTTTACCCACCTTGCGCGACTTCGCCACAGGCTGCGGTGCCGGTGGCGCACCCGCCAGTGAAGCGATCTTACCGGCAGCAGAGCCAATGGCCTTTGCTGCGCTGACAATTATGCTATCTTCGGTTTCCGGCGGTGCTACGGGCTTCTTCGGCATAGATGTGGCTCTTTAGCTTTGACCATTATATACGGCTGAGCGGTGGTGTCTGAGCCACTCTCTCCTCAGGACCGGTTCTGGCCCTCACAGCACATCGCGTCGGAGCTCTCAGGCGCCACGTAAAGTTGGGTGGGATCGACAGAGTAACCGTCCGTGTACCGATCGTGGTGGCGAACCCATGACATCGTAAAAGCCAGGCCATCTTCGTCACGGCCCTTCGGCATCAGGTCGAGAAAGTTGTATGCGCCCACCAGGATGTCCAGCCCGCGCGCGTAAGTGGAGTATGTGTGGAAGATATCGCCTGCGCCACTCGAGTAGAACACGCTGGCGCCGGGCGCTTCCTCACTGGGGAACTCCGTCAGTTCATAGTTGTAGTCCACCTTGCCCTGGGCCATTTCATCCTTGGTGAATGACACGTGATAGTCATGATTAAAATCGTTCCCGAACGAGGACACCCACTTGAAGCGCCAGCCCATGCGCCTTTTGAACGCTTCGATCTCAGGCAGCGTCGCGCGCGAAACCACCGCCAGCGAGACATCGCGATTGGCGAGGTGTACGGCGGCTCCGTCGAAATGATCAGCTAACAGCGAGCAGCTCGCACAGCCTTCTTTCCACCCGGGACCCAACATGAAGTGGTACACGATCAACTGGCTCCGTCCTCCGAACAGATCGGCGAGCGTCTCTTTGCCGTTCGGGCCGTCGAAGACATACCGCTTCGCTACCGACTCCCAGGGTAGCTCGCGGCGTTGGCGGCTTAGCTCATCGCGCATCCGGGTGAACTCCTTCTCTTTGGTCAAGAATTCTTTGCGAGCCTTAAGCCACTCAGCTTGTGACACGACTCTCGGGTGTTGTAATTCCATCTTGTTACTGGCCATTGTTGTTCTCCTTTGGTTTTACTTGTGTGGGAATCTGGTTTGCGGCATTTTTCGCCCAAAACGTTTTGACAACCAGCGTGGCGAGCCCGCCCGCCGTACTTGCGAGGCCGGCCATGGTTGCCGCGGTAGTGAGGCATACTGGACACATGTTTTTATCCTTCTCGCACTGACGTCCACTACGAACCCAGTCCCGCGGTACGAGACAAAGATGCCTCGGCGCGCGTGCGGACGTGCTCGAGGATGTATGCCCAGCCCTTGCCTGCCCCCGCCTTGTGCTCCTCCTGCATGAATCCAAGCGCGGTATGCCGAAACTGGATCAACGTACCATCGGCTGCCTCGACCAGGCGATATTGCACATTCGAGACAAACGGATAGGACGCAAATAATGGTCCGCAAATTTCAAGCAGTGTAGGCCGTTTGATAGCCTGCACATGTCCCCAGAAGTGGCCGTCCTCACCGCCCAGGTCGCGATACCACCTTCCGCCGGGCCACGGCTCCAGCTTCATCGGCATCGGCTTACCCTCGTGCGTTTCATTATGCGGCCCGATCTGTTCGAGCAATGCGGCGAACGTCACATCGAGTGGCGCGCGGACGTGCATCTCCCGGGTAATGTTCAACGTCATACTTTCAATCGATGGTGCTGTCTGTGTCATATTTCCTCCTATAGGGTGAAATTCGGTTTAAACGTCGGTCACGGATCGCGTTTCTCCTCGGCCCGTTCCTTAATGCGACTCAATTGGTGCTGCCAATAGCGTTCGAACTTGCTCGTCCACTCGTGAAGTGGCCGGATCGCCTCGGCATTGGTTCGATATAGTTTTTGGCGGCCTTGGCAGCGCATGTGGACAAGACCGACATCCCGCAGAACACGGAGATGTTTGGATACGGAGGGCTGCTCCAGGCCTAAGGTCGCCACAATGTCACCTACCGGCCGTTCCTTCAGGGCGAGATAGCTCAATATTTCCCGCCTGCGGGATTCAGCAACGGCGTTGAACGCATCCGAGGTAGTGGCGGCACGGGCCATGCATCGATATTACATTCCTATATGGGAATATGTCAAGGCCTAATTTCAAGACCCCTGCAGCTTATGACTGCAACAGCATCCCGGCTTGCCGCTGAATTTTGCGGATCGCTTCGGCGATCTGGTCCATGTCTTCGCGCGGCCCGAGCAGCATGGTTTGCGTAAACCAAACGGCTTCCTCGCAAAGCTTGTCATTGGCTGGGCAGTGGTTGCGCTCGGCCCATTGGTCGAGCTGGCTAGCCGGATAGATCGCGCGATAAGCGCGCGAATCGAAGGTTCGCTTGAGGCAGGGCTCCTGATTGAGTGGTGTGTAACCTCCCGAGCAGGGAACGCCTTCGGCACGCAACGCCTTGAGAAACTGCGCTCGCGGCAGTTCCGCAAACTGCGCCTTCTCGTAACGGAACATATAAAGGTGATAAGCGTTGCGGGTGGCGCCTTCATACATGCGCGCCGGATGGATGCCGGGAATCTGGGCAAGCTCGCTGGTCAAATACGATGCGTTTCGCTCGCGCGTTCGCGATTGCTCCTCAACGCGCTTCAGTTGCTCGCTCAGCAGCGCGGCCTGAAATTCGGTCATACGCAGATTGGCGCCATTGCGCACGTAGCCGAATCCGGATCCCGTGTCGCCGCGCCCGTTGTTGTGAAAACTCTGGCACACCTGGTAAAGATCGCTGTCGCCGGTCAATATGGCGCCGCCTTCGCCCGAGTTCAGGTTTTTCGAGGCCTGGAAACTGAAACAGCCCAGCGCCCCCAGAGTACTCACCTTACGATGCCGCCACTCCGCCAGATGCGCCTGGCAGGCATCTTCGACCACAGGCAGGTTGTGCTTCTTTCCGATGGCCAGAATGGCGTCCATGTCGGCGGGCGACCCGCCCAGATGCACCGGCAGGATGCAGCGTGTGCGGTCGGTGATCGCAGCTTCTATCTTGCGCGCGTCGATCTGAAACGTTTCCGGGTCGGTATCCACGAAGACCGGTATGGCATGTTGCATCAGCACCGGGTTGACGGTCGCGACGAAGGTGTAGGGCGGCACGATCACCTCATCGCCCGGGCCGACCCCGAGGGCGTTCAACGAAATGATCAGTGCGCTGGTGCCGTTGGCGGTAGCCAGACAATGCTTGGCGCCGAGCGTGGCGGCCCAGGTCTGTTCGAACTGGCGCGCGCAATCGCCATCCAGCCGGTTCCACTTGCCCTTGCGCAGTACCTGCATCCAGGCGCGCTCGTCGTTTTCCGCGATGACGGGCCAGGAAGGAAAGGGCGCCGTGCGCACCGGTTGGCCGCCCAGGATAGCAGGCTTGCCGGTAGAAGCGGAACGGGCCACGCGCGCGGCCAGCAGGCCCGTGGATGCGCCGCCCAGGAGCTTACGGCGGGTGAGATCGTGGGACATATGCACCTCCTAACGGTTCAAAATGCGCCAGAGCGTGCCGGCGAAAATATTGGCCTGCGCTTCCGGCGGGACGCCACATGCATCCAGCGCCTTGTGATAGCGTTCCAATTCGCGATCGAACTCTTCCAGTTCGCCGCCGAACACATCGGAGCCGAAAACGATCTTCTCAAAGGCGCTGGGTCCGCCTTTGGGCGAATGCGGGCTGGCCACGCCCGACCACCAGAAGATCGATTTGAAAAACGTGTAGTCTTCCTGTTTCTTGATCAGCGTAGATCCGGACAAATCCCAATAAATATTGGGATTCCAGCGCGCGATCTCGGCGGCCCAGGCATAGTCGGGATTCCCCAGGTGTGCGCCGATGAGGGTGATCTTCGGATAGCGCCGCGCGATATTGTCGAGCGTTGTAGCGCGCATGCGATCCACGCTGATGTCGGCCGGGATCTCCGGCGTGGTGCGGTTCACAATACCGGTATGGAACAGGATCAGCATCCCGTACTTTTCGGCGCGCGCGTAAACCGGCGAATACACCGGATCGTCGTAGTTCTTCTTCGGCCCGGAAAGCTCGCCCAAGCCGCGGAATCCGGCCTCATGAAAACGGTCGATCTGCTCCAGTACCTTGGAATCGTCGAGCTCAATCTCGCCGAAACCGATCAAGCGGTTGGAATGCTGCTTGACGAAATCTTTAACGCCGTCGAGGTCTTTCGGTTTGGTCAGTAAAAATGCAAGGCCATCGACCTCATCCAATTTCCCCAACAATTGTTTGAGAAACGCCGGATCGCCATTGTAGTGCATGTGCGCGTCGACGAGCTTGGGCTGGGCAAAGGCCGCCGGCAGCAGCATCCCGAGAACTGCCATGAAAAGAGCGGGACCCGGTCGCACCATGCGGATATTCTACAGCACGACCGGGTGGCATATTCTGTTATTAGTTGATGGTGCAAATGCGGAAATGCTCCAGGCGGGGATTTGCGGGGCTGTTTCTGGCGCTTCTCTTTCGGCTGGGGTACACTGACCGCGGCGCGGCGTCCCGGCGGTCGGCATTGCCGGCGACGGTCCGGCGGTATCGAGCCGATGCAGTGATTTTGTTCCTCGGGATTCCTCTGTACCGGCGTTCCGGCGTCGGTGGGGGGCAAGTCTCGGTGGAGCAGACTGGCGAAGGCGCGTCCATGCAGAGAACGCTCTTCTTCGCGGGAGGCTCGGACCCCAAACGAGCCCATGGGCTGAATCGGTTGGGTTGGATACGGGAAGTGGTACTCGGCTCTGGCAACACTCCGGTTCAGGCAGACTACTTCGGAATACTGACTGCGTCGCCCGAAGAGAGTCTGGAGCACGCCCGGCGGTCGATCGCCACCCCTCCCTCGGGCCGTAGTCTGTACAGTGCGGTGAATGGCCGCCATACCGCCGGCCACAGCCGGAGCGCGATTACCCATTTTGAATTTGCGGCGGGCGCCGACTGGTCCGATCATGGACTGATCGACAAAGCGCAATCCACGTTTCACTCCAATGTCGAATGGCGCGAGACATCCTGGCCAGATTTAGCGAACCAGGCTCCGCCCACTTTTCTGTTCCAAATGGCGGCTCTACTAGAGCAACGGGCCACGCACGCGGCCGGCCCTTATATTTATAACGAGCAGGAGTATTTGCTGGAGCTTGAAACATCGCCGCCAGGCGGCAATGAGCGTCTTCGGCTCATCCGCGGTGCCATTCATAACTCGCGAACAAGCTATCAAACGGCTTTCCGCCTATGGATGGAGGACTCTTCCCGTTCGATCGTGCCTGTCCGCATCGAGTTTCAGCCGCGCTCGTTTTTGAGGCTTACTTTCCAAGCCCTGCCCGACTAATGACGCTCGTCGGCCGGCTCAATCATAGCTGCCCTCTACGAACCAGCCGCCCTGCTCGCAATAGATGCGATAAAGCGCGCCATCGCTCAGCGCCACGTCCCATTCATCGCGCGCCCAGGGGTCGCTGGTCCACCAATCTCCGGAAGTGCGCCAGGGTCCCGCCGACGAAACCACATGCCCACGGACTCCTTCCGCCTGCACCTGAACCGGCTGGCCGGCAGCCATCTGGACGCGCGCGGGACGGGCAGGGCGGAGAGTGCGAAGCGAGAGAGACGCGGAGTGGGGCGCCACCGGGCATGGACGCGGAGATGGGGAGAGCGTACCATCCGCCATTCGAAATGCTCCCGGGCGATGGGTATCCAGGAGAGCCGGCGAGCCTACGTTTTCGTCGCCTACCAGCGATTTCAGGCGCGCCAGCGTAAGCTCGAGTTTTTCCGGCTCGGGCGCGATGGGGATAAACAGACCGCTCTGCGCGGGGCGTGGTTTGGCCGGCTCCCCTTCCAGCCATAAGCGCACCACCGGCGCGGGCGGCGGATGTGCGCTCAGATCCAGGCGCAATAATTTCAGAAATACACCGGCGTCCAGCATGGGGACGGGGAAGCGCAAGGCGCGCGCGTATTCATGCCGGTTCTCGAGTTGCAGCCGCAGCCGTAATCCGATGATCGCCAGACCGCGCGAAAGCAGGCGCGCACACATGCTCTGCAACAGGCGCTCCAGTACGAATGCGAGAGGCTCCAGAATCTCCACCGGATATTCCAGCTCGCACTCTTCTTCGAAATGAAGAGGCTCGCCTATGGGAACCAGCCGCCGGTCGCCGGCGCCGCGTGCGAGCCGGTGCAACCGCAGCCCTTCGGAACCCAAGCGCTCCGCCACGCCCCACTCCGGCAGCGCGGCCAGATCGCGGAACCGCCATATGCCCCAGCGATCCAGAGTTTCCTGCATTTCAGGAGTGGGCTCCAGCAGGGCCAGCGGCAGGCTACCCAGAAATTTAGCTTCATCTCCGTGCGGGATTACACTTACGCCCGCAAACCCGCGCGCCGCGTGCACCGCCGCATCCAGATTCGCGGCTATGGCAACGCCGGCCGCGCCGGCTTGGAACCCGCACTCGGTGGCGCGACGCATCAGGGCCGCTGCGATCTCCTGCGGCAGGCCATAGATATGCTCCAGTCCGTCCGCATCGAGCGCCACTGTATCGGCGGTGGTGCGCTCCACCCAGGGTGAAAATTCCTGAGCCAGCTTGAGCAGCTTTTCGGCATCGATTTCCTGAGCATGAACAGCCGCAAACATCACTACCACCAGCGCGCGTCAAAAGATATGGCGGCCGCCGGCACGGGCTTGCGCCGCTCCACGTGCACACGAATGCCGCGCAAAAGCTGCGAGCAGCCCGGCGCTCCGGACCAGGCTACCCTCTCGCGCCGCATTTCGAGCGTGAGCGAAGCGCACGTTTTGGCATGCGGCTGCCGCTCCACAACCAGCAACACCGTAGGCGTATGCTCCACGGCGCGGCGCAAGCGGAACCAGGAGGTCATCGAAATCCGCCGCGCGGTTTCCTCCGGCGTATCGGCCAGATCCATCACCACCAGGCCGAATCCGCCGGCCTGCACCAGCAGGTCCGCAGCCTTCAGCGCGCGCTCGGCATTGCCCCCGCAGCGCACCCATAAGAGCCGCTCGAGCGCTACCCCGGCGGCGGCCGCCGAAGCCGGATCAAAGGCATCGCTCGAATCCACCAGAGCGCAGACTTCCTCACGGTCCCCGGCCTGTTTCATGGCCTTCAGCATCAGGCTGGTTCGCCCCGACGATGCCGGCCCAAATACCTCCGTCAGGCAGCCCTGTGGAAAGCCGCCGGCCGGCCAGGCTGCTGCCCGGTTTACCTGAAACTGGAACTCTTTGCCGAGCGCGAATGCCGCCATGATATTCGCTTTTTATTCGCCTGCACTCTACTTTTGCAGAATTTGAATATGGTGTCAAGGGCCGTGATATAGTGCCCCAATGCTTCCCCTGAAAATTACCGTTCCCTCCATCCTGGCCGTGGCCTGCTCGATCTGCATGGCCTTGCCTCCAGGCGCGGGCTCCGCCGATCCAGCGCGCATTCATCGCATCGAAGCGAACGTTGTCGATATGCCCATCGGCGAGAACGAACCGCCGCTGCGGCTCGACTTACAGAAGCTGATGCAGCTCTATAATGTGCCCGGGCTGAGCATCGCGGTCATCGACAACTTCCAGATCGTTTGGAGCAAGGCCTATGGTGTGATCGAATCGGGATCGAACACACCCGTCACTCCGCGGACGCTTTTCCAGGCCGGCTCGATCAGCAAGCCTGTAGCCGCGGCCGGCGCGCTCTATCTTGTCGAAAAGGGGAAGCTCTCACTCGATGAGAATGTGAACCAGAAGCTCAAGACGTGGAAAGTTCCGGAAAACGAATTTACCAAGAATGAAAAGGTGACGCTGCGCCGCTTGATGTCCCACACCGCGGGACTTACCATTCACGGCTTTCCCGGATACGACGTCAACGCCCCTATGCCCACGCTGGTGCAGATTTTCAATGGGGAAAAGCCGGCCAACACGGCGCCTGTCCGCGTGGATCTGGTTCCGGGAACACTGGAACGCTATTCCGGCGGCGGTGTCACCATCGAGCAGCAACTCATGATGGACGTGACCGGCAAGCCATTCCCGGCTCTGATGCGCGAGCTCGTGTTGGACAAAGTTGGCATGACCGACAGCAGCTATGAGCAGCCTCTGCCGCCCGCCCGAGCCGCCATGACGGCCAGCGGGACTTATATGGATGGCAAGGCAGTCCACGGACGATGGCACATCTATCCGGAGATGGCAGCCGCGGGGTTGTGGACCACACCCACTGACTTGGGCAAATTCGCAATTGAAATTGCGCTCTCCAAGCAAGGTAAGTCGAACCGCGTACTGTCCGAACAGATGACACGCCAGATGTTGACGCCGGTTTTGAATGAGGCCGGGCTTGGCTTGTTCATGGATCACGACAATCCCGGGCAGTTCGGCCACAACGGAGCCGATGAAGGCTTTCAAGCAATACTCACCATGAATGCCGAGTCAGGCAAAGGAGTGGCGATTATGGCGAACTCGGATAACGGGATTAACGTGGGGAATTTCCTGTTGCGGAGTGTCGCGAAGGAGTACGGCTGGAACTACAAAGGCTCGGAGCCGGGAGCCTATTCTGTGCTGGTGTTGATCGCCAGGATGAAAGGCTACCAATCCGCGCTCGAGCGCTACACGCAATTCAAGAAGTCCGGAGTTGCCCAATATAATGTTGAGGAAGCGACGCTGAACGCCTTGGGCTATACTCTGCTGTCCTCCGGCCGGACCCAGGACGCCATTGCCGTCTTCGAGCGGAACGTGCAGGAATATCCGAAATCGGCCAACGTTTACGACAGTTTGGGTGAAGCTTATATGCGGACGGGGCAGAAGGATGTGGCGATTCGGAATTATGAAATGTCTCTGCAGCTCAATCCGAACAACAGCAATGCGATGGATATGCTGAAGAAGTTGAAACAGAACACCACCCCATAATGATCATCCGCGCCGGCTTAACCCGTTCTAAAGTACGAGCCGCAGGTAGATCGCGCAGGGAGTCGGGTCCGCCGTGTAGGGCCCGGTCTGCTGGAAGCCCAGACGTTCGTACATGGCGAGAGCGCGGCGCATCACCGGCATGGTATCGCCCAGCATCTCGCGATACCCGATCGCGCGCGCTTCGCCGATCACCCATTCGAGCAGCGCCAGGCCAACTCCCCGGCCGCGAAACTCCGGCTTCACATACAGCCGCTTGGCTTCGGCGTGTTGGTCGTCCAGGCGCCGCAATGCGACGCATCCCGCCGGCGTCCCCGCGTCCAATGCCAGAGCCAGCCGTCCCGCGGGCCGCGCATAATACCCCGGAAGCCCGGCTACCTCCGCCGCAAAATTCTGAAAGCATGGCGTAAAGCCAAACGACTGCCAGTATTCCTCGAAAAGCGCGCGCGCAATATCCAGTTGTTGCGCGTTTGTAACGGAAATAATCTCCACTATCGCTACTGTAGCGCGCCGCTGCGGTTAAGTCGGGTAAGATGAATCGAGCACTCAGACCGCTATGCAACAGTACGATCTGATCGTCATTGGTTCCGGTCCGGCCGGCCAGCGCGCCGCCATCCAGGGGGCCAAATCCGGTAAACGAGTCGCCTTGGTTGAGAGGCGCGAGGTGGTCGGTGGCGCCTGCATCAGCACCGGCACGATTCCCAGCAAGACCATGCGGGAGGCCGTGCTGCACCTCACCGGATTCGAATATCAGGGCATTTACGGCGTTAATTATCGTGTGAAAGAAAAGATCAGCATGGGAGATCTGGGCTTTCGCGTGCAGCACGTCATTAAAACCGAAACTGACATCACCCAGGCGCAGCTTTCACGCAATGGCATCGAGCTTATTTATGGCACCGCGCGATTTGTGGATCCAACCCATCTTCGCGTGGAAAGCACGCGCGGCGTATCGCATTACCAGGCCGGCATCATCGTCATCGCCGCCGGCACCAAGCCCGCCATCTCGGACAAAGTGCCGGTGAATGGCACCACCATTATCAATAGCGATCAAATCCTGCAGATGCCCGAGATCCCCAAGAGTTTTATTGTGGTCGGCGGCGGCGTGATCGGAGTGGAATACACCTGCATGTTCGCCGCGCTGGGCGTGCGCGTTATCCTGGTGGAAAAGCGGCCGCGCCTGCTGGAGTTCGCCGATTACGAAATGGTCGAGGCGCTCTCCTATCATCTGCGCGACCACCGTGTCACCATGCGCCTCAACGAAGAAGTCGAAAGCGTGGAAGAAACCCCCACGGGCGTGGTGGCCAACCTCATGAGCAAGAAAAAAGTCTCCGGCGATGCCTTGCTGTACGCCGTTGGCCGCCAGGGTAACGTAGAGGATCTCGATCTGGCGGCCGCCGGCCTCGAGGCCGACAGTCGCGGGCGCATTCTGGTGGACGACTCTTTCCGCACCAAACAGCCGAATATTTTTGCCGCCGGCGATGTGATTGGCTTTCCCAGCCTGGCCTCTGTCTCGATGGAGCAGGGGCGCATTGCCGCCGCGAAGGCCTTCAATTTGCCGGTTACCTCCAATCCCGCGACTTATCCATACGGCATTTACACCATTCCGGAGATTTCATTCATCGGCAAGACGGAAGAGCAGTTGACTGAGGAAGATGCGCCCTACGAAGTCGGCGTAGCTTATTATCGTGAGATCGCGCGCGGCCAGATCCGCGGCGATACGACTGGCCGCCTGAAGTTGATCTTTCATCGCGAGACCAGAGAAATTCTGGGTGTTCACATCATCGGAGAAGGGGCAGCCGAGCTGCTGCATATCGGCCAGGCGGTCATGATCCTGAAAGGGACCATGGATTATTTTGTGGATACCGTTTTCAACTATCCGACGCTGGCCGAGTGTTACAAGGCCGCCGCGTTCAACGGCCTGAACAAACTAACGCGACTGTAGAGTGGAGATATCGACAATGGGGCAGACAATCGGCGTCCTGGCGACCCGGCAGATCGCTGTAGGGGTGGTTCAAGATAACGTGTTATGCGGACCGGTACGAGTCTTTCCCGAGCCTGGGCGGCACGAGTCCCGGGCCCTGACCGGCGACGAAATCGTCGCGCGGATAGCGGAGCAGGTCCTCCTGGCTGCTACGAGCGGCAGCATCGATTATGTCGGCGTGGGCTTTCCCGGCGTAATCCGCAATGGCGTCGTCGAGGAAGCGCCCAACATGCAACAGGTGAAGGGCTTCGCCTTCTCCGCGGCTTTGACCGGCGCGCTCGCCAAGGGCGGCCTCAGGGTGCCGGTGCTTATCCTTAATGACGCCGATGCGGTCGCGGCCGGAGTGGCGGCCACCCTCGGACACCTCGAAAAACTCATCCGCATCTGGTATCTCGGAGACGGCGTCGGCTTCGGACGCTATCCGCGGGCGGACGGCGTTTGGGAGGGCGGCCACATGGTGGTCTCGCTCGATCCCAAGGAGCATTATTGTGCCTGCGGCGGCACAGGTCACCTGGAGGGCATCATGGGATATCGCTCCATGCGCCTGCGCTTTCTGGATATGGAGCCGGAGGAAGTATTTGCCGCGGCGCGCGATGGTGACGCCCGTTGCGGCGCCTTCGTAAAGCAATGGCACCGCGCGCTCGCGGCAGCCTCGGCGACGATTATCCATCTGGACGGTCCAGGGAAATTCTTCATTACCGGTCCCAACGCCGGCTTTGCGGATCTGGGGCTGGTCGCGCAATATATGCATGAGATGGTCAAGATGACTCCGCTGCAGGGCAGCTTGTTTGAAACCATTTCGACCAGCTTCGACCTGGCGGTCATCGGCGCGGCCGTGAACGCCGGCCGCATCGGCACCGAGTGAAAAAACGGCGACGGGAAACCGTTACCAGCCCAGACTGCGCATGCGATCGAGGATGCCGGCGCTCAACAGTTCCATACGCGGCGGCTTGCGCGTGAGCGGGGAAGGAATGACCGCGGCCAGGCGCGCGGCCTGTTCGCGCCCCACACGCATCGCCGGCGCGCCGTAGTAGTAATTGGCCGCGGCCTCGGCGCCATAAATTCCCGGCCCCCACTCGATCACATTCAGATACAGCTCGAGCTCGCGCCGCTTTCCCAGAATGAAATCGGCCGGAGGAGCGAGCGTAAATTTCAATCGCCTTGCGCAGCATCGAACGGCTGGTCGACAGGAACAGGTTCTTCACCAGTTGTTGCGTAATGGTAGAGGCGCCGCGCCCCAACTTGCTGCGATCCAGGTCCCGATCGACGACTTTGTGTACTTCGGTCCAGTCGATGCCGTGATGCTCGAAGAAGCGCTCGTCTTCGGCGGCCAGCACGGCGTGCTGCAGGTCTTTCGAAATCCGGCCGAGCGGCACGAACGCGTAGCGCTTGTGATACGGCCGCCGATGAGCCAGAGCCTGTACGCGGCGCTCGATCTGCACCGTGGTGGTGGGCGGGTCGATCCATTTCAATCCCACCAGCGCAATTGCTACCAGAGCGTAAAACCCAGCCACCGCCAACGCCAGCCAAATGAGGACGCGGCGCAGCAGGCCACGCTTGCGTTTCGCCGGAGCTTTGCGCACAGCCATGCTCCAGTTTAAGCACGGTTTGAGGCTACAATCGAATTGTTCCCATGTCCACCGAGGTCAAGGCCGGCCCCACCGTGCGGCAGTTCTTCGCACCGCACGGCGCGCTCTCGAAATGGCATCCGAACTACGAATACCGGCCCGGACAACTGGCCATGGCCGAAGCTGTCGAAGCCGCCTTGACGGATGGCAAACACCTGATCGTCGAGGCCGGCACGGGCACCGGCAAGACGCTCGCCTACCTGGTGCCGGCGATTCTCTCCGGTAAACGCATCGTAGTCTCGACGGGCACCAAGAATCTGCAGGAGCAGCTCTATTTCAAGGACGTTCCCTTCCTGCAGCAGCACTTTCCCAGGCCGCTGCGCGTCTGCTATATGAAAGGCCGGAGCAATTTCGCCTGCCGCCAGAAAATCTACGACGCCGCCAACGAGGCGGTGCTGAGCGGTCTTGAAGAAGTCGCCGATTTTCAGGTAATCGAAGCATGGGAAAAGACCACGGAAATGGGCGACCGCGCGGAGATCAAGAAGCTTCCGGAATCAAGCACGGCATGGGCCAAGCTGGATGCCCGCCGCGAACTCTGCACCGGCCAAAAATGCAAGCAATATCAGCGCTGCTTCCTTACTTTAATGCACCAGCGCGCGCAGCAAAGCGACATCATTATCGTCAACCATCACCTTTTTTTCGCGGACCTGGCGCTCAAAGACGAAGACTACGAAGGCGGCATACTGCCCGAATATCATGCGGTGGTTTTCGACGAGGCCCACGAAATCGAAGACATGGCCGGCCAGTATTTCGGCGTTGCGGTAAGTAATTACCGGTTCCAGGAACTGCGCCGCGATACCTCGTCGGTTGCCGGCGCGAAGGAGTTCGGCTCGGCGGAACTCGACCGCATTCTGGAGCGCTTTGAACAGTTGGCCAACCATCTTTTCGCGTTGCTGCCGGCGCCGGAAGGCCGCGGCGCATTCGCCGGGCGCGTCGCGTTCCTGGAAATGCACGAAGAGGTGTACCGCGACCTGCTCGCTGCGCTCGAACTGATCGGTTCGCACCTGAAGCTGCTCAAAAACCCTCCGGAAGAGGTCAATCCCCTGCATCGCCGCACTGTCGAGCTGGGTCAGGCTCTGCGGTTTGTGCTCGAGAGCGACGACCCGGCCTACGTTTATTGGATCGAGCGGCGCGGCCGCGGCTGCTTCCTGCAGGCCACGCCCATCGATGTGGCGCCGCTGCTTGCCGAGCGCCTGTTCGACAAGCTGGATACCGCCATCCTGACGTCGGCGACCCTGGCTGTATCGGGCGGCTTCGGCTACGTCCAGAAGCGCCTGGGTATCGCCCAGGCGCGCACTCTGGTCGTCCCGGGACACTTTCAGTATGAGAAGCAGGCCCTGCTCTACGTGCCGCAGCACCTGCCCGAGCCGCGCGACGCCGCCTTCACCAAAGCGGCTTCAGACGAAGTGATCCGGCTGCTTCAACTCAGCCGCGGCCGTGCATTTGTCTTGTTTACCAGCTATCAGCAGATGCGGCTGATGCACGACCGTGTTTCGCTGGCTATCGACTTTCCCACCCTGTTGCAGGGCACCGGTCCTCGCGGCGCGCTTCTCGAAGAATTCCGGACGACGCCCAACTGCGTGCTCTTCGCCACCTCGTCCTTCTGGCAAGGCGTGGACGTCCCCGGCGAACAATTGAGCTGCGTCATCATCGACCGGCTGCCCTTCGCCGTTCCAAGCGATCCCATCGTGGAGGCGCGCATGCAAAAGGTGCGCAGCGAGGGCGGCAATCCGTTCTACGATTACCAGGTGCCCCAGGCGGCTATCGCGCTCAAACAGGGCTTCGGACGCCTGATCCGCAGCCGCGCGGATCGCGGCGTGCTGGTGCTGCTCGATAATCGTGTAACGAAGCAGCGCTATGGCCAGGTCTTCTTCGACAGCCTGCCGGACTACGGATTCACTACCAAGATCAGCGACGTGGAGAATTTTTTCAATGTATGAAGTTACCGTAGAAGAAACCTTCGCGGCCGGACATGCGCTGCGGAATTATCATGGCAAATGCGAAAACCTGCACGGCCACAACTACCGCGTCCGAATAACCTTGCAGGGCGCTGAGCTGGATTCGATCGGGCTGCTGGTCGATTTCATCGAAGTGAAGAAATTACTCGAAACCGTGGTGAATCGCCTGGATCACCAATTCCTGAACGAACTGGCGCCCTTCGATAAGTTAAATCCTTCAGCCGAAAATATAGCTCGATATTTCTACGATGAAATAAGTCACGGGCTGAATCACGGCGGCCGGGTTACGGTGCGGCAAATTAAGATCTGGGAAACGGATACAACAAGCGCGACTTATTGGCCGTGACCTGGCCATAACGAAACAGAAAATAAAAATATTTAGCCAAAAACTCTTGTAAGTCCCCCGAGGCATGATATATACTTCCGCCCATGTCGATCTCAAGACCTGCCTCATTACGCTGCCTGATCTCGGCTGCGGGCTTACTGCTCAGCCTCGCCGCGATCTCGGCTGCACAACCTTGGGACAGTATGGCTAACTACCCGGTACCCAACGCTGAGGGTGGCCTTACCGGCATCACCCGGGGGCCGGACGGCAACGTCTGGTTCACCGAGCAATATGCGGATTACATCGGGGTGATCACGCCTTCCGGCGCTATTACCGAGTACTATCTTACGTATCCGGTTTACGGGCCTCAATCGATAACTCCAGGCTCAGACGGTGCTCTATGGTTCACCACCCAATCGGGGGTGATCGGGCGCATCACCACGTCGGGCGTCGTCACCTCCTATGCTCTTCCATGTTGCATCTACGCTTTAGATATTACCCCGGGTCCGGATAAGGCGCTGTGGTTTACTACGGGCTACGGCAGCGAAATCGGCCGGATCACCACTTCTGGAGCGGTAACTCTATATGGTCCGATTCAAGGTGCGTATACCTTTGGAATCGTCGCCGGACGCGACGGCGCGCTTTGGTTTACGAACCAAACGGGGAGAGCATTGGGCGTATTACAACCAGTGGCGATATCAGCGAGTACCCGCTGGAAGGTACGTGCTGTGCCCAGCCTGCCTCGATCGCGCGCGGTTCCGACGGCGCGCTTTGGTTCACCGAGCCTGGGACGAATTCGGTCGGACGTATCACCACTCAAGGAAGCGTTAAGCAATACCAGTTGCCCACCGGCTTCGGCTTCGTAACTCTTGGCATTGCGTCCGGTCCGGACGGGTCATTATGGGTTACGGACCAGAGCACCAATCAACTCCTGCGCCTGACTACCACGGGGGTGATCACGGCGTATTCATTACCTACAGCGGACGCCGGCGCAGGGGCCATTACGGCAGGGCCGGACGGCTCCGTGTGGTTTGTTGAAAGTTATGCGGATCAAATCGCGACCGCGGCAGCCTGCGGACTCGGGCTCAACCCTACCCTGAACGGTAGCACTCTGAACATCAACTTCACCGTGACCAGTGCCTTACAAGCGAGTTGGAGTGCGTTTCTATTAGCGATTCCCGCACAGCCACCCGCCACCTCCGGCCTCGACCATCTGTTTACAATTACTCTGCCACCTCAAACCCAACCGTTGTCTTTCACCGACCAGGTCGGCGGGCTTTCTGGCCGCGGATTTGTGGCCGTCTGGTCTACGCTGGGCAACTCCCAGTTTGGTCTCTTTTGCTCCGATATCGAATATGTGGATACCGGAGGGAACGGGCTGACTGAGGCGGAACTGCGCAGCCGGATTATTCAACTGGGACTGCTGCCGGTATCCGCGGTCCAGCCCTGATCGGAAAATCGAGATAGAGTAGGTGATAGCGATGAAACCAACCCTTTGGATAGCTATCGTTATCACCTGCTCTATGATCGTAGGGTGCAGCCGGCCACAACCCAAAGATGATGCAGCCATCACGGCAGCCGTAAAGGCGAAACTGGCCGTTGTGTTCGGACCGATTGAAGCCAAGCAGGTGCGCCAGCTCGATCGAGGAGCCAATGCGCAGACCGTCAGCTATATCTCGGCCAATTCGGTCAATGGAGTGGTCACCCTAACCGGTGAAGTGAGCAGCAAGCGCGCCAAGATCCGGGCCGCCGAGACTGCTCGAGGCGTCCCAGGAGTAGTCAGCGTGACCAACAATCTGTCGATCGCGCCCGGCTACTCGGACGACGCATTAGGGGACGGCAAGTAAGGAAGAGTCCGCGGTCCCGCCACGACTCACTTCGCGTAATATTCGGCGTTCTTGGGGGTGAAATGTGCCCATTTTTCCGGCAGATCGTCCAGGGCGAAGACCGCGGATACCGGGCAAACCGGCACGCAGGCCCCGCAATCGATACACTCTACCGGATCGATGTAGAGCATTTCGGCCTCAGCGTAGTTGGGCTCGTCCTTTTTGGGATGAATGCAATCCACCGGGCAAGCGTCTACGCAAGCCGTGTCTTTCGTTCCAATGCAGGGTTCCGCTATTACGTATGCCATCGTATTTTTCCCAGAAGAAACTCGACCATACCATAGGCCTTGGGGAAAACACAAGCTCCCGTCAGCACGATGCCAGCCCGATGCCACACCCGGGTTTAGTTGCGGCTCGCCATGGCTGCCAGCGACTCCTGGATCGTCGGGCTGCCGCCGCTTTCCACATCGCCGCGGCGGACCTGGTGGAAGGTTGTCAGAATCGCATTGGCCTTGGCGAGAGCCGCAATCCGTTCCGCGTAGAGCTCCAATTTCGAGCCGGGAATCGCCCATAGCGCCACATCGCCGGTCAGCGCATCCAGATAGGCGCGCGCGCCGCAGCAACCCAGGCTCAGCGCCGCGTGTGCCGTGTTCATCGCCTGGGGAACAATCGCGCACGCAGGCCGGCCCATGGCTGGCGGCAGGCCACCCTCCACCTGCTGGGAGGCCTCTGCGAGGATCAGCATCTGGTCGGCCTTGCCGAAGAGCAGCACCACGTCCGGCGCCAGCGGCACGCTGCCGAGCGGTCCATAGACCACATGGGCGAAGCGCGTCTTCAGCACGGGGATCATGGCAATATCCTCGCTCCGCACGTAACCCAGGTCCGCGAAGACTTTCAGGGCGTCGCCACGTTCTGCATCGTGCGCCGCGCTGGTTTCAAGATTATGGGTGAACGTGCCGATGGAGCACAAATCATGATCGCTTGCCGATGTAGCAAACGCTTTCGCCGCCGCCTCCTCCCAAAACCTGCAGCCCGCCGGGACGCGGCCGGTCCAATTCGCGACGCCCGCCGGCACCTCGTCCGTAAAGCATATGGCGATCGGCGGCAAAGTAAGCTTGAGTGAGGTGGCGAGTGTTTGAGCGATTTGCTGGGCGTCGAGATTCATCAAGCCTACTTTAACAGCAACGTTCGTAAGATAATAGATCGAGACCCCGTGAAGGTAGCGCTGATATCGACCTATGAGCTGGGCCGCCAGCCCTTTGGATTGGCCTCTCCGGCGGCATGGCTGAAAAATCGGGGCCATGCAGTGGTCTGCATCGATACCTCGCGGCAGCGGCTGCCGCTCGATACCATCATCGAAGCTGGACTTGTGGCATTCTATCTGCCGATGCATACTGCCACCCGTCTGGCCGTGCCGCTGATTCAAAGGATACTGCAAGCCCGCCCGGAGGCCCATATCTGTTGCTACGGACTGTATGCGCCGATGAACGAGCCGTTCCTCAGGGATCTCGGCGTGCGCACCATTCTGGGCGGCGAATTCGAACAGGCTTTAGCAGACCTGGCGGATGGTTCGAAGCATGGCCATCCTCTCATTTCGCTCGACCGGCTGGGCTTCGTGCCGCCCGATCGCTCCTTGCTTCCCGACATTTCCTCCTACGCCACGCTCCACTTCGACGGCGCAACGAAACGCGTGGGTTCCACCGAAGCCAGCCGCGGATGCAAGTATCTGTGCCGGCATTGCCCCGTGGTGCCCGTCTATAACGGCGCATTCCGCATCGTCCAGCGTGACGTTGTGCTGGCCGACATACGCCAGCAGGTGGCCATGGGAGCGCAGCACGTCACCTTCGGCGACCCGGACTTCTTCAATGGTCCCGGCCACGCCATGGCCATTGTGGAGGCCATGCACGCGGAGTTTCCCTGGCTGACCTATGACGCCACCATCAAGATCGAGCACCTGCTCAAACACCGCGAGCTGCTGCCCCGCCTGAAGGCTACCGCCTGCCTGTTCATCATCTCGGCCGTTGAATCGATCGACGATGGCGTTCTCGAGCTGCTGGATAAGGGACACACGCGCGCCGACTTTTTCGAGGCCGTGCGTCTCACGCGGGATGCGGGCCTCACGCTCACGCCCACCTTCGTCACCTTCACGCCCTGGATGACGCTGCGCGACTTCCGCGAACTGCTGGAGACTCTCGTAGATCTCGATCTGGTCGAGCACGTAGCGCCCATACAACTCGCCATACGTCTGCTGATCCCGGCCGGGTCGCGCCTGCTCGACCTGCCCGAGGTGCGGGAGAAACTGGACGAGTTCGACTGCGCGGCGCTCTCCTATCAATGGCGTCACGACGATCCGGCGGTCGACCAGCTCTGCTCGGACCTCCAGCTTTTGATCCAGACCGAAGAGCGGCGTAAGTCGTCGCGCCGCGCCATATTCGCCCGCATTTGGGAGTTGGCGCACGACCGTCCCTTGCCGCAGGGTTTCGACCTCGGATCGAGCGGCGCTGTTCCTCATATGAGCGAAGCCTGGTACTGCTGCGCCGAACCGACTTCCGCGCAGCTCGCTCAGGTCTGATGAAACGAATTCTGATCGTGGCCTCGACCACGGGTTATCAGACGCGCATGTTTTCGAGCGCCGCTCACCGGCTCGGCTTGGACGTGGTGCTGGCGACTGACCGCTGCCATGTTCTCGAAGATCCCTGGGGCGATCGCGCGATTCCCGTACGCTTCGACGATCCCCACGCGGCGGCGGAGGCGATCGCGCGAGCCGGCCCCTTCGACGGCATTCTGGCGGCCGCCGACCGGCCCGCCTTTCTGGCCGCCATCATAGCGGAAAGACTGGGGCTGCCCTATAGCTCCCCGGCCGCGGTCGAGGCGTCGCGCAACAAGTTCCTGGCGCGCCAGCGATTTCGCGCCGCGGGATTGCCGGCGCCCCAATTCTTCCGCGTCGATATTCACGAAGGCGCCCGGCAAGCCGCCGCCCAGGCTCCCTACCCTTGCGTGTTGAAGCCGCTCGGACTCTCGGCCAGCCGCGGTGTAATCAGGGCGGACGATCCCGCCGGTTTCGTGGCCGCATTCCATCGCATCGAGGCGCTGCTGGCGCGCCCGGAAATCCTGATGCAGCGCGAGGCGCACAATCGATACATACAGGTAGAAAGTTTCATCGCCGGCCAGGAATACGCGATCGAGGGCGTGCTCACCGCCGGACGCCTGCAGACGCTGGCCGTGTTTGAAAAGCCCGACCCGTTGGATGGACCCTTCTTCGAGGAAACCATCTACCTCACGCCGCCGCGGGTTCCGCATGCGAATCTGGTCCCGGCCATCGAAAAAGCCATACGCGCGTTGGGCCTGGCCGATGGCCCCATTCACGCGGAGCTGCGCGATGATGGCCGCCAGGTTTGGGTTCTCGAAGTAGCCGCCCGCCCCATCGGCGGGCTGTGCGCCAAAGCTCTGCGATTCACCGGCGGCATGCCGCTCGAAGAGCTGCTCCTGCGTCACGCCATAGGTGAGGACGTATCGCAGATCGAGCGCGAAGGGTGCGCATCTGGCGTCATGATGATCCCGATTGGGCGCGCTGGCATTTACCAAGGCGTGGACGGCGTGGAAGGCGCTTTAAGAATCGCTGGCATCGAAGACATCGCCATCACCGCCAGGATCGGTCAGACGCTCGAACCGCTGCCGGAAGGAGCGAGCTACCTGGGCTTCATCTTCGCCCGCGGGAATGCGTCTGAGGATGTCGAGAAATCGCTGCGCGGCGCCCACGCCCTGCTGCATTTTCAGATAGCCGAAAAGCTTCCCATCTTGGCGCGCTGACTACTTGGCCTGCTGCGGGACAAAATCCGGTGGCAGAGCCGAGCCTTCGCCGAAGAAATAATCGTCCATCTGTTTGATGAGGAATTCCTGCGCCTCTTTGGTGGCCAGGTTGAGACGATACTCGTTCATCAGCATTTTCATATGCTCGACCCACATCTTCCAGGCTTCTTTGGAGACGCCCTCGTAAATCTTCTGGCCGATGGGATGCCCTTCGAAGGGCGGCTCATCGAGGCCGGGCATCTCCCTCTGGAACTTCACACAAAAGACCTTTCGCCCTCCCGCGGCCTCTTTGGGAAAATCCGCCGGTACTCCGCCGCCACATGCCATGTGAGTCTCCTTCTTTCTCAGGATACTACGCCTCGCAAAGAGGACTGGCCATTATTGCGGTCTAAGCTTTTCGACCGATCCGCCGATCCATAATCTGTGGGTCAGGGTTCCTGCGAGTTAAAGCAAGAAGATCGGAAAGGGCTGCTGGCTAGGATTCCGGCATTTCCACCGATCGTGTTGCGGTTGCTGGATGTGCTCTCGAATGACGATGTCGAGATTCGGGAACTGGTCTCTTTAGTCTCCTCCGATCCCGCGTTTTCCGCTCAGATTCTACAGGTCGCCAATTCTCCGTTGTTCGGATTTCGTTCTCAAATCGACAGCGTGCAATCGGCGCTCGTGGTACTGGGGCTGCGGCGCGTTCGGGCGCTGACCATGACCGTGGCGACGGCCAACCACATGAAGGCCGTGCTGAAGATCGAGGAATTGTCGCGCTGCTGGCGGCACATGCTGGCCTGTGCCTTATTGACCGAGGAACTGGCGCGCTCCTGCTCCAAATTCGAAGAACGGGCCTATACGGCCGGTCTGCTGCACGATGTGGGACGGCTGGGCTTGTTGCTGGCTCATCCTACCGAATACGCCGCTCTGCTGCGCAACGCCACGCGCAACGCGCTCGAGCTGCTGGACTGCGAAAAACAGGTAATGGGCATGGATCACTGCGAGGCCGGCCGTCTTCTGGCGGCGCAATGGAACCTTCCTGAGGAGTTGCAGATCGTGGCCGCCCGGCATCACGATCCGCAAAGCAACTACGAACTGGATCTGCTCACCCTGGTACACCTCGGATGCAGGCTGGCCGACAGCTTGGGGTTCTGGGTCATAGAGCCGCTCAAGCCCTTGACGGTTGAAGAAATTCTGGACGAGCTGCCGCCCTTGCTGAAAAGCCGCATTCATATCGATGGCGGCCGCTGGGGCAAAATCCTCGAGCAGCGTATCCGCTGCTTCGGCGATCCCGATGCAGTCTCCTCCGAGCCCGCCGATCCGCCGCACGACTGGCATGTGACCGAAGCACCCATGCTGTCCGTGGATGCATTGGCCAAGCTGCGTTTCCCGGACCCCAACGCGACCAGATCGATCGCTCGCGAGCTCGCCATGCTGGTAGGCATCGGCCTGCTCTTCACCACCATCATCGTGATCGTTTTATTCTTCGCCATGAAGAAATAGAAGCCTTCACTTCTTTGCGGGCGGCTTCAGCGAACGCCAAATGATTGGGTACCCGCTCCACGAAGCGAAGCGGCCCCCTTCCATAAACACCACCGCCGAACCGGATTCCGCTTGCCATGGGCATCTCGCATAAGGGCTCCGCGGGCCATTCGGCGGCTCAGGCGGCAGCACCTGCTCCGCGTCAAAGGCGCCCTCCCGCCCTTCGAACTCGATCCAATCCGGATGGAGCATCACGCCCACACACGTATGGACCTTCGCGGATGCCAGTACGCCGGATACATGCCCATGAATCCTGGCGCCCTTAGGCGCTACCACCACGCTCTTCTGGCGCACGGCCTTGGTAACCGTGGCTTCGAAGGGGTCGCCCGTAGCGAGCTGCGCCGGATCCAATTGGGTATCGAGCTTGGATTCGATAACGACTCCAGCGGGAATCACCGCCGGAGACGGCTGAGACGTCCGGGCGGGCGCGGCGCCCTCAGCCGCCGGAATCTCTCCGAAGGAAATGCCGGACTCGACCGCATACTCGCGGCAGCCTGAAAACAACGTGTGGTTGTGGCCTTCCAGGCCATTAAAGGTGAAGATACTATCTACGGACTGCGGCAGCAGGAAATCGCCGCGGCCCACCCGCACTCTGGAATAATCGATCGCCAGCCGCCCGGCCGAGACCTGCAGATTCTCGGGGATGTCCCGCATCACAATCTCCAGCCGCGCCAGATCAAGCGATTCGACATAGCACCAGACCGAGCCCTCGTAGCCCACGATGGCCTTGCCCCGCGGAACGATTACCGTATATTTGCTCCGTTCCCGCGGAATCTTGTAAGCGAAGCGGTGTACCTTACGGCCGTTGAGCTGCTCCACTCCGTCATAAACGAACTCGGCCGCGCCGCTCAAGAAAATGGCGCTCACAAAGACGCCGAATTCCCCCGTGCTGAAGCTTCCCGCCGGGGCGATGTCTTCGACCGGCCGGTCTTTGAAGCTTCGGGAACCCGGCCAGGCATACATCTCCTTATCGCCCACCAGGGCCACCTCCAGGCGCACACGGTCCATCATCTGCAACTTTCCGGTTTTGAGCACCCGCTCGGCGCGGTCGACAGTCAGCGTGCACGTGTAATTCGGAAGCCGGTCGACATTGTCGCGAACGATGGAAGCAATGCGCTCGAGCAACGCGGTTGTATCGCCCCCGCCGGTTTGCGCGGTTGCCGGTGGAAGGGCCACCAGCCCCATCAGAATAGCGGTAAGCGTCCGCTGGGCAGGCACTCTGCTATTGTATGCGTATGCCTTTGCTACCCGGAGGCCAGGCGGGTCTCTGCGCCGACTGCGGGCACGCCAAGATCATCCGTTCGGATCGCGGCGCAGCGTTCTATCAGTGCCTGCTATCGTTCACCAACGCGGCCTTTCCGAAGTATCCACGCCTGCCCGTCCTCCAGTGCTCCGGGTATTCCAAGAGCTAACTATCGGAACCCCTCGGCGCCCCCGACGCGAACTCGCAATCGGAGCAGTTATCGCTTTACGGAATACCGATGACGGTCAGCGGCGTATATGAAATCGCAACTCCGGAAGGATCCTTGTATGCCAGCTCGACGACTACCGAAGTGTTGGCGGCCAACGAGGATCCTTTGGGAAGCACGCCAATGTACGAGCTGCCAATCGGCGCAAAGCATGCCGTGGCCCCCGATTTGTTCGCGAGACTGACTCCGGCGGGGAGATCTTCCAGGATAAAGAACAGGGGACCGGCCACGGCCATTGTGCCTGTGTTGGTAATAGTGACTTCCTGCAGATATATGCTTTTGCTGGGCTCGTAGACGATCTCGCCACTGGAAATCGTGATGCCTTCCGCGACATAAGCGCTGCACGTGCTGACGGTAAGGGCGGAAAAGATCGCGCGGCTGAGGTCATAAGTGCCCGTATCGGTAATAGTCACGCTGGTCAGCACCTGACTGGCAAATGCGGCCGGCAGGATGTACTCCTGGCGGTCCAGGCGCTCACCATATACATCGGTCCAAACTTGGATGGTACTGGTGTTATTGATGGTGCTTGTATATCCGCCGGGGTTGTAATTGCGGACATTAACGTCGCCCACCAGCGGTTCGGTAGCAGTCGCCCCGCCGCTCCCGGTAAAAGTGATATACAGATAGGCGCTCGGACCCGCTTGGCCATTGTATGTGTTGAGCAGAGTGAAGGCGGAGCGAACGCCCGACACGCCGACCGGAATGGTTAGGCTGACGGTGCCCGGTCCACAACTTCCCGCGACGGTGCCTCCCCAATAATTGTTGGGACCGGACGGAATGGCGAAGGGGACACCTCCGAAATTCTGGCTCCCGGATGGAAATGTGTTCCCTTCGGAGATCGAGTTACCGTCGCAGAAGGGAGACGTCCACCCCAAATTCACTAAGGCGCTGATATCGATGGGAACCTCGCCGGCTCGAGCCAAGGCGGCGGTAAACGCAATCGCTAAGAACGACCATGCAAAGCGGGAATTAGCTTTCATTTTGACAACCCCCAATATTGCAAGGTGGCAAGGTTTTCAGGCACCGTGCTCGATTATACACTAGGCGACATTCACCCCGGACGTGTCCCGCGATTACCCGGGACTCTTCCACTCTTCATGGATGGCGTGCGCGCCAAGATAGAACAGCCATCCCGCCGCGAGCCCCAGGGGATAAACGATCCAGGCCGTGCCCAGGCGGGGCGCCATGGCGAGGCCCAACACGCCGCCCACGAGGGTGGCGCCCTCCGCCGCCAGGCACCAGAGCACGGCGCTCGAGCGCGAACGTAGGGACGCGCGCGCCATGGCGCCCAACGCGATACCTTCCGGAATCTTATGTAAAGCGACGGCCAGCGGCACGATGACACGAATACCCAGCGGCACGGCCATTTGCGCGGTGGCGATGCTCCAGCCATCGAAAAAGCTGTGCAGCGCGCTCGCCGAGATCAGGGGCGCGGCGAATCCATGAAGTACCGCTTCGCAAGCCTGGTGATCATGATCGTGCGCGCAGCCCGGGCAGACCGGCGCAACGTAGCGGTTCATCAGCAGCAGCAGGCCGTATCCACCGGCGAAGAGCAGAGCAGTGCGGGGCCAGCCGTTCTCGCCAACCAATTCCGGCAGCAGGCCGAACAACACCACGCCCATCAGCACCCCGGCGCTCAAAGGGACCACCAGCCGTGCACGCCGGCCTGCACCGGTAAGCCAGAAACCCAGAAGAACACCGCCCATCCCAATTACCGTGGCGGCCAGCGGAGCTACCATTCCGGACACTTACACCCGCCCGAGGTGCAGCGCCACGATGCCGCCGGTAAGGCGCTCGAACTCCACGCGGGCGAATCCCGCGGCGCGCATCGACGCCGCCAACTCCTCCGGCGAGGGAAACTTGCGCACAGACTCGGGCAGATACCGGTAGGCATCCCGCGACCCGGATAGCAGGCCGCCCACCACCGGCAGGATGCGCCGCGAGTAGAACCTGTAGAGCGCCCCGAATGCCGGGTTGGGCGGCTGCGAGAACTCCAGAATAGCCGCCACTCCGCCATCCCGCAGAACGCGCCGCATCTCGCGCAGGCCGGCGTCGTAGTTGGCCAGATTGCGAAACCCGAATGCGGCCGTGACCAGATCGAGCGAACCTGCCCGCAGAGGAAGATCCAAAGCGTCGGCTTCCACCAGCGGTGCACCGCCTAGTTTGGCGCTCGCCGCGACCAGCATGGGATGGCAAAAGTCGGAGCCCGCTACCGGAACCCCTCCGTGCCGCCGCCGCTCGAGCGCCCGCATCTGGTCGCCGGTGCCGCAGCATATGTCCAATACGCGCGCTTCCGGCCTCGCCAGTATGTCCCGCACGCGGCCGGCCGTATGCGCGCGCCAGTAGCGGTCGATGTTGAACGAGAGTAGATGGTTGGCCAGGTCATAGCGGTGCGCCACGCGGCCGAACATCGCCCGTACCCAGGCGGCCGCCTCCTGCTCGGTGCACGCGCCGGCGGGCGTGGAGCCCTTCATTCGAGGGCGCCCTGTATGGCCGTGAGCACCACTTTTTCATCAATTCCGGAAACTACTTTTACTTCGCCGATGCGCACAGGCAGGACAAAATGTACGTGCCCCTGGATGGTCTTCTTGTCCGTCTTGAGGCGCGCCAGCAGCCGCTCCGCCGATATTCCATCGAGCGGTGGAATGGGACCATAAACCCGGATCGTTTCCAGAATGTCCACGCTGTCCTCCGCGGACAGGTGTCCGGTCCTCTGCGCCAGGTACACCGCCGCGCGCATCCCGAAGGCCACCGCCTCGCCGTGCAAAAAGCGCGTGTAGCAGGTCTCGGCTTCGAGCGCGTGCCCGAAGGTGTGGCCGAAATTGAGGATGCGCCGCAGACCGCTTTCGCGCTCGTCGGCGGAGACCACCGCGGCCTTGATGCTCACCGAGTCGGCGACGATACGATCTACGGCCTCCGGCCGCCGCGCCAGTATCTCTTCGCGTTGCTGTTCGAGGAATCGGAACAGCGGCTCGCTGCGGATCACGCCCGCTTTCAGGATCTCGTACAGCCCCGCGCGATATTCGCGGTCCGGCAGTGTATCGAGCGCCGTGGGATCGATCAACACCGTCAGCGGCTGGTGATAGCTGCCAATCAGGTTCTTGCCGATCTCCAGATTGACGCCGGTCTTGCCGCCTATGCCCGCGTCCACCTGCGCGAGCAGCGTCGTGGGCGCCTGCACTACCGGAATGCCGCGCATGAAGATAGCCGCCAGAAAGCCGGCCATGTCGGTTACGATACCGCCGCCAAACGCCACCACCACGCTCGACCGGTCGCCGCCGAGACGCACCATCTCTTCGGCCAGTTCTTCGAGCGGCGCCAGCCGCTTCTGGGCTTCGCCGCCCGGCAGAAACAGCACTTCATGCGGAACGCCGCTCAGGCCGGCTTCCAGGCGGGCGCCCTGATGACGCCACACATCTTCGGTAGAAATAACGAAGAGCCTGCCGGCGGTGGGCGGAAGATAGCGGCCCATGCGCTGCAGCACTCCCCGCTCGACAATGGCATCGTAGGCGCGCTGCGGAGTATCCACTCGGAACGCCGGCATGATCAACCCTGCGCCATGCCGTAAGCCGCGGCCACCTGCTTCTTGACGAATGCCAGATCCCGTGCAATGGCGGCCATTTCGTCCGCGGCCTGGTACTCCAGATGCAATGAAATCGGGCCGCTGAAGCGCGCCGACGCGAGCAGCGCGAATACCTGCGGCCATTTGACCATGCCCTCGCCGATGGGACACATCTGCATGGACCACTTGCCATTCGCCTTCGCCCAGTAGAAATCCTTCAGAGCCACCATCTTGATGCGCGGCAAGGCCATGCGCATCGCGATGTTCCAGCCGGATTCACCCCCCTCCGCGGTCGCGTGACACGGATCGAAGTAGTAGCCGATCCAGTTCGGATCCTGATCTTTGATGATGGCGCGCGTGTCCCACACCGCCTCGCCGACATAGCTGCCGGAGTGGTTGTGGAAGCCCGCGGTCATACCGTAGGTGCGGCCCAGCGAGACCAGGCCGCCCACGTCTCGCCGCACCTCGTCGACACGCTGTTCGATTTCGTCTGCCGCCCGGTATGGCCAGTAGCCCAGCTTGAAATAGGGCACTTTCATGCGGCCAGCGATGGCGATCACCGGAACCGCCGCGGGGTCGTTCGCCGTTACCAGTGCGGTAGTGATCATGGGGACTTCCACGCCCTCGGCGCGAATGGCCTCCACCGCCCGGTAAAGATCCGCGGCCGCGAGCGAAGGCTCCACGTGTCCACCAGGCCGTACCGTCAGGTCGCATCCGGCGAAGCCGAGATCTTTCAGCACGCCGCCCAATTCCGAATAATGTACCTTGGGCAGGTGTTTCGAAAACAGGCAAATGGTGGGAACTGCTTTGGGCGCCTGAGCAGAAGCTTGGAGCGCCGCGGCGCCGGCCAGGGCGAACGCTCTTCGAGTTACGTCCATCTCCCTCTCAGCTTATAACGGGAAACGCGTGGCCGTTACTGGCTGACCGCCGGCGGCAGCGGGTTACGCTCCAGGAATTGACGCTGGTGCCAGTAGGGGTAAGCGATCGCCGGGGAGCTGGCCTCGTCCAGTCTCGATACCTGGCCGGGCGTTAGCTGCCAGCCCTCGGCGCCAATATTCTGCTTCAGTTGTTCTTCATTGCGGGCGCCAATCACGATGGTCGAGACGGTAGGCTTGCGCAGCAGCCAGTTCAACGCAATCTGTGCAACGGTCTTTCCCGTTTCGCGGCTGACGGCATCGATCGCGTCGACCACTCTGTAGAGATATTCGTCGGGCACCGGGGGCCCTGCCGCGGCGGTCACAGGCAGGCGGCTTACTTTCGGCAAGGGCTGGCCACGCCGGATTTTGCCGGTCAGGCGTCCCCATCCGAGCGGGCTCCAGATCATGGCGCCTACTTGTTGATCAAGTCCCAGCGGCATCAACTCATGCTCATAATCGCGGCCGACCAGAGAATAGTAGACCTGGTGCGAGACATATCTTGCCCAGCCGTGCTTTTCAGACAGAGCGAGCGACTTCATTAAGTGCCAGCCCGAGAAGTTCGAGCAGGCGATGTAGCGGACCTTGCCGCTCCGCACGAGATTATCGAGTGTATACAGTACCTCATCGACGGGCGTCATCGCATCAAAGGCATGCATGTGATAGATGTCGATGTAATCCGTCCTCAACCGTTTCAGGCTGCCCTCACACGCCTGGAGTAGGTGATAGCGGGACGAGCCCACGTCGTTCGGACCTCGACCGAAGCGGAAGGTCGCCTTGGTCGAGATCAACAGCTCGTGGCGCCGCCCCTCGATGGCCTGTCCGAAGATCTCCTCCGACAAACCGTCGGAATACACATCCGCTGTATCGAAAACATTGATGCCGGCGTCCAGACACAGCCCGATTAGCGTCTTGGCCTCTGCGGCGTCGGTCGAGCCCCACGCCTTGAAAAACTCGTTTCCTCCGCCGAAAGTCCCCAGGCCAAAACATAGAGAGGAAACCTTGAGGCCCGCACTTCCCAACTTTCTGTAGTCCATGTATGGTTTGCCTTTTCGCGGTCTCTGCTATTCTACGTCATGCGTCAATTCGCATCGGAGTCGAGGGTCTGTCTGGTTACATTGCCTGATTGGAACAGACCCTCCGACAGAAGTGCCTGCTGCGATTGCTTTATCTGACGCAATCGGCGGAACTGCTCTAGTTCGCGGGTCTGCGCGGTGGCATCTCCGAGAGCGGAGTAGACTCGTGACAGTTGGTAGTGCGTAACTTCATTATCTGGATTTGTCTTCAATGCCTGCTGGAGGTGCGGCAACGCCTGCGCCGGTTGATGAAGTTCCATGAGCACACGGGCAAGCCCAATTTGGGCCTCTTCAAAATCAGGGCGATCTCTTATGGCAAGCGTGAAGTACTTTTGAGCTTTGTCACTCTGTCCTTTCTTGCGATAGATCTCTCCAATCTCATAAGCAGCATCATTGGCTCCGCTCAGCTCGTATTCCTTCTGAAATTCGCCGAGGGCCTCGGTTGGGTCGCCGGATGTCCCGGCCCTGGCCAGCAACGCATGGCCGAGCCGGAAATGAATGTCGGCGCGATCCGGCTCTGACGCGATCACCTTGCGATATTGCACAATTGCGGAATCGAAAGCTCCCTGCGCTTCATATTTCTCTCCTGACGCTTCCAACACCCACACCGAATCGGGCGCTACAGCCGCAAGACGCTTCATGGAGGCGTAGGAAAGATCGCCGAAGAGATGCCCCATGTCAAAAAGGACCTCGGGATCGTCAGGATATAGATTGGCTAACTCAAGTGTGACTTGCACGGATTTGTCTCTCTGTCCGAGACCCGTGTAACAGCGCAATAACTGAAGCCCGGTCAGGCGGCGTAGTTTTGCATCCGTGGAATGATGGAAAGCTTTCTCGAGGCCAGGCGCAGCCTCACTGTAGCGGCTCAGCTCCGCATAACAGATCGCCAGCAGGGTTCCGGCATCCGGCAGTGCGGGATTTAGCTGCAATGCGGCCCGCAACTGCGGAACGGCATCACTGAAACGGTTCCGCATGTAGTAGATCAGGCCTAGCTTGGCGCGCACTTCGGCTACTTTCGGATCGATGCGCGCCAGCTTTTCGTAAGCCTGCATGGCGGCATCCAGCCGGTTTTCAGAGATCGCCTTCTCTCCCTCCTCGAAATATTTCTGCGCGTCGGCAGCAGCGCCGGGAGCCTGGGAAGCGGTCATCGCGGCACGGCACAACAAAATCGCCAGAGCCGTCACAGCACCGGGGAATCTCACGGCTTTTCCGCTCCGGGTTCGAGCGTTTCGTGCATCAGGGGCCGCTCCAGGATGCCCTGATAAAGAGCGCGAACGGGCTGATGCGCATCGCGAAGCTGGTGAAAGAGCGCGAATTCACGCGCCGCGTCTTCGCTTCGACCAAGTTCACGATACTCTTCAGCCAGACGGTAGTGCGCCACTTCATTGCGCGGGTCAAGCCGAACCGCGGCTTCCAGTTGTTCCACAGCGTCGGCGGCGCGATGAAGCGATCTCAGGGCTTTTCCCGCCGCGATGTGCGCATCCACGAAGCCGGGGCGTAGCTTCAAGGCTTCCAGAGAATGCCGCAGAGAATCTTCCGGCTTGGACTGCAGCCAGGCAATCACGCCCAACATGTATTCGCTGCCGGCGCTGGCCGGATTCAGCGCAAGCTCTCGCTGAAATTCCTTTTGGGCCTCGCGTCGAGCGGCCTCCTCGGTAGAGTTGGCGAGAATCATCTGCGCCAGCTCATAATGCAGACCGGGAAGTCTTGGGTCCAGTTCTATCGCCCGCCGGTACTCACTCATGGCTCCCTTAAAGTCATCTCTATTAGCCAGATTCTGCGCCAGGATCTGGTGCATTAATGCTGATTCGGGGGCTACCTCGGCAAGAGAAGCAAGAGCTTTGGCGGCCAGGTCGGAGTAGGCGCGATATGCCGTATACAGCACATCGGGGGCATCGGGCTTAGCAGCCTGAAGCGTCCGCAGTATGTCGACTATCTGATTCAAGTCTCCGGACTCATAGTAAAGCGAGATCAGATCCATCCCGGCCTGACGTTGCAGAGTGCGATCTTCCAGATGAGGAAACGAACTCGCAAGCAGTTTCACAGCCTCTGCCGGGTGCCCTAGATGCCTCTCACTCATGCCTAGAAAAGCGGTGGCATTCCAGAGCGACGGCTCGAGTTTCAGAGCCGCGCGGAACTCCTGCGAGGCATGCGGATAATCCTTGCCGGTGAAAGCAATTACACCCAGGTTGGCGTGGGCTTGCGCGTTAGCCGGCTGAAGGCGAAGGATCTCGTGGAACTCACGCGCCGCAACATCGCTTTTCCCGTCGCGGAGCGCTTCTTGTGCCTGCTTATAGTGCTGCTCAATCTCTTTCCAGTCTTGCGCATTGATGGACACGCACATCGCGAGTCCGGACAGCGCGCCTATAACCCTACCAAACGTCGTCATTCCCGCCTAATGGACTAACTGGATCGCATGCTCGCCGGCCTCCAGCGGAAATGTGGCGCGCCCTTCATGAACGGCGATTGTTCCCGACGGCTTACCATCGATCTTCAGCTCGAACGATCCTGAGTCGAATTCCGCGGTAGTCACATGTACCGCGCCAACACTCCTGATCGTAAATGCCTCCGGTTGATAGTGGCGCACCACCACGGCGCGATCGGTTTCAAGGCGTAGCTTGCCGTCCCGGACGAGCCGCGTCCGTGTAAGGCCGATCGAGACATCGTATGTTTGCTTCTCCCACAGCGCGCCGCGAAACTCCCCATCCGCGGGCGGATTCAGCGCGCCGAAACGGAGGCCCTCCCAAGGATTTTCGTCGATATACTGCTCCAGCGCCACGAGACACAGCAAGGCGCCCCAGGTGTAGTGAGTGTCGCCGCCGCCGTTGCCTCCCCATGCATGATAATTTTCGTCGGAGTGGCCGGCGGCCTTCCAGTCATCCATAAACAAAGTGTAGCTTTTCTGCGCGAACACGAGGGCTTCATCATCGAAGCCGTAACGATTGAGGCCCTGGTAGACCATATAATTCGTAGGACCCCATATGTCCCCGCGCCAGTAGAACTGGTCCTCAAACGCAGAGTCATTGCGCGCGATGGTTGGTATCACGTAGGTTCCCCAGAATTCTTTCGGGTTCAACAGATGTTCATGAACCATGCGCCGGGCTTGCTCGGGAGTGGCTATTCCGGCGAGCAGCGGGTAAAAATTGGTGGGCGAGAGACGCGGCGAGAATTTTCCGTCCCAGTAGCGATTTTCGTAAATGCCATCGCGCTCGTTCCAAAGGTTCGCACCAATGAGACGCTTCATCCTTTCGTACTCATCGGCGAAACGGCGGCTGTCGGCATCCTTTCCAAGCGTTCCGGCAAGGCTGGCCAGACACTCGGCGTCCAAAGCATAGAGCGAATTCAGACCGACGTCGTTCAGGTTCATGGTGTAGGTATGAGTGTCGTAAGTCGCTTCGTCATACATGGGACTGTCATCCATACCGCTTTCCCATTTGGCCTGACGTATGGAGCCGCGTCCCCCGACGGTCGTGGTGCTACCGCGGTCGCTGCCCCACTCGAGCAACCCATCGCGATTGCCATCGCGCCAGGGCTGGCCGTCGCCACGATTGGCGAGCCACCAATCATGCCATTTCACCAGGCGCGGATAGACCCAGTCCAGAAAGTCGCGGTCCCGAAACTTCTGATAGATTTTCCAGACTACGTAAGCTCCGACGGGCGGCTGGGCTCGATCGGGTGTGGTGCCGTTGCCGGCCGCGAGGTTGGGCACGACGCCGGTATCGGTCTGCGCGGAGAGAATGCCTTTGATCGCAGCAAGCGTCTGATCCTTATTTTCCTGGCTGCTGAGCAGGGCGCCGAAAAAGCAGTCCCATTCGCCCACGACCCATCCACCGAAATTGCGCGCCCAAGCCCGGCTGATGCTCGGGAATACGAGTTGGGTAACTGGCGCAAAAAGGGTATTCCAGAACATCGTATTGCCGATCGCCTCGGGAGCGCCTGCGAATAGTCCGTTCACGGCAGGCCGCGTGGTGGCGTACTTCTTCGCATTCTCACTCAGTAAGGCATCGATGGCGCCCGGAACCAGCCAACCACGCGTGCGTGTCCTGAGTTCCGCCTCCCCTGACCCGAGTACGGCAACGAAATGTGCCGCGCGGGAGATATCAGATGAGAACTCGATCCCTGCGACGCCCGGCACCGGCTCACTCGTGGAGCCCAGGCGTCCGGAGGCGCGCATACTGTTTCGCAGATCATCGAGCGAGGCGTATGTCCCGGAACTTATGAGGGGCCGGTCTGTCACTATCAGGAATTTGAGGGTAGAACCGAACTCGCCGTCGAAGTAACGCTCTCCCAGGATCGAGCGGTCTGAGTCACTTACGGAAAACATGCCCTCCGTGCTTGTTGCTGCGCGAGGGAGGTAAGCCTCTAAGACCAGACCCACCGTCGACGGGGCGCTGAGGCGACCAACTACGGTAGTGGCATCGGCACGCGACCATTCCAGAGTTATACGAGCCTGCCCAGGCGGGTGATGCCAGCTTATCCGGCTGTAAGTGCCGTTCGGGCTATGTGGCCCTACCTCGCTCACCGCCGCATAGACCTGTTCGCCATCCAGGAAGCTTGTGCTTCGCGAGCCGACACGCAGCCCGAAACTTACCCATTGGCTATGACTCCGGGCCAGAAAGACAATGCCATTCCAGGCATCCGCATCGAATGCGTCAACCCTGACATCGGATATGCCGGCTGCGCGCAGGCGCATCGTGCCAGTAGCATCACGACTGCGCCGGCAGCCAACCATCGTTCCGTTGTAGTAGCCGTTACCAGTGGATCCTGGCGCCAAATTGTAACTGGCGCATGGGAGTCAGGATGTTGGTAATCAAGCCTGCCGTCGAATCGTTCGCTGTTCCATCGGGCTGCGCCTTGTTGGTGCCGTTCAGAGCATTGAAGGCTTCGAAGCGAATTTGTAACGTAGTATCTTCGCTCGACAGCGGAGTCTTGAACCGAAACTCCTTCCACAACGATAAGTTCAGCGACTCGAACATCGGCCCGACTATACTGCCGCTGTCATAGTTACCGAATTGGTAGAGCGCCGGGTTAGCGAATGCGGCCGGATTATACCAGAGCCCGGGGGGAATGTTCTTCATCGGGTTACCGACAAGGTCAGGCCGCTGCCCATAGTCACCGCCGTTATTGAGCGAACTTGTGTCACTCCAGGAGATAAACACCGGACTGCCGCTCATCACGCTGGTAACACCGTCGAAGACCCATCCTCCGAGCACCGCTTGCGCTGCTCCGCCCGCATTCGCGCCCCACCGCAGGCCTTTGCCATACGGAAGGTGCCACTGATGCGCAAGAGTCCAGACAATCGCACGGTTGTTGTTGTCGGGGGCATAGGAGGCATTTCGATCGTATGGGTCGAGTGCGCCGCCGGAAAAGCCGCCAAAGGGTTGATCGAGCGCCTTAGACCAGGTGAGGTTGGATTGAATCGAGTATCCCATGCTCACCTGTTTCTTGATTACGAACTGGAGGGCATTATAGTTGGAATTCGCGCAGCCGCATCGCTGAGAAACACTGGTGTCTATGCCAAGATAGTCGAGGGGCCGCCGGGAGTTGACGTCGCCCGGACCAGGCACCGGGGCATTGTAGTCCCATGACTGATAGATATGACGTCCCACGTTACCAACATAGGCCAAAGATACGACGAAGTTAGACGAGATCTGGCGCTCTACCGTGAAGTTCCATGAATCGACATAGGAATTCGGATCGTGGGTCGGAATGTAGAATGCGCCAAGACCCTGGGGCAGCGGCAGAATGCCGGAGCTAGGCAGCGTCGCGGCGGGCGCCGGCGGAATAGGCTGGTTCGGGTTCAGAACCAGATTGGAGGTCTGCCCGGGAAGGATGATCGGAAAATAGCTGTTCACCTGGCTGATATCTTCTCGCGTCTGGACGGGGAAACTGCAGCAAAGCGTGCCAAAGACGCCGCCGCCATAATTCGAAGAAAAATAGGCGCGGCCGAATCCACCGCGTATGACGGTGTTCGATAAGATTCTGTAGGCAAATCCCACGCGCGGCTCGAAGTTCGTCAGATTAGATTTGATATCGGCACTCTTGGTTACCTGCCCGAGGCCCGACAGAAGCAAGTCGCCCGTAAACGGATCGAAGTTTACGCCGCCGCCCGGAAACGCGGGGGTCGAGGGCCCTATGTAATCGTAGCGAAGCCCGAGTTGCAAAGTGAGCTTCTTGTTGACGTGCCAGTTGTCCTGGAAGTACGGCGCAATCCGCGTGTCGCGTTCGGCCGGCAGTTGCGTGAAAACCGCTTCGTCAAACTCAGAGGGCATTCCCAGAAGGAACGTACCTAAGCCAAGCCCGGTTCCCGATATCCCGTTATCCTGCGTAATGAGCTGGCTGAATTGAAAGTTACCGCGCGAACTTTCATTTACTGTCAGGAAGTTCTCGCGCTCGCGGATAATATCGATTCCAAAACGCAGCTCGTGGTTACGGGCCTGTTTACTCCAGTTATTGACCCACTCGAATTGGGTCTCGTAGTTCAGCCTGGGAAGACCTTGACCCGTAGGATCTCCCATAGTGAATCCGCCCACCGGGCCACTGACGGTGATCCCCGCCAGACCTTGCGTAAGAGCGCTGTTGGTATTGATCCCCAGGATGCCCACCTGATTATCGGTCATTTTTCCGACGTCGGATTGATATCCGGTCAGCGCAAATCTTGTGAAACCGATGCGGCCTTCCATCAAGAGACTCGGTCCGAAGGTGTGGGTATAATTGACGGCGGCCAATTGGTCGGCATAATGGGCAAGCTCGCCTTCGCTGCCGATGGCCGACGCGCCGCCAGCCGTGCCAAAAATGGGCGGATCGTTGAGGAGCGCTCCGAAATAGGTATACCGCGCAAAGAGCCGATCCTTATCCGATATGTTCCAGTCATAGCGGCCGTCATACTGGTCGGTATTGAAATCACCGGGAACTACGCCGGCAAAATTGTTATTGGTTAAGGACTGATTCAAGACGCCCTTGCTCAAGTTCCCATTGAGAAGGGTCAGCAGGTTCTTCGCCACTGGATTGATCGCGCTTGACGGAATCATGTTAGGCACGCCGTTCACCGTATAAGCCTGACGGCCGGTGCCGTCGGGATTACCCGTGTACGGGTCGAAAACCATATTCTGCTGAGCCTGGATCATTCCGCCTTCGGTAGTTGGAACCACCAGAGGCGCGCTCAAAGAACCTCCGCATACCCCGTTCGATGATTTGTTCGACGGATCGTAGCACAGCTTCGGACCCAAGGCAGCAGTCAGATCCCCAGACGAGAATGCCGATGTCGGAACGGTCGCCAGAAGAGCCGAACTTTGGGCAGTACGGCCACCCTGGTAGTCTCCGAAGAAGAACATTTTGTCTTTCTTAACAGGTCCGCCCAAACTAGCCCCGAAAACATTCGAATTGTAGGGTGATGGGCCGGTCCCGGTGCCGTTCGGTCCCGTACCCGCCACCTTCTCGGTGTAGGGATTGGACGCAAAAGTCGCGCTGTTCTGATTGAACTCCCAAAGGCTTCCGTGAAGGCTGTTGGTACCGCTGCGCGTGGAATATTGAACCACCATTCCGGAGACCTGGCCTAGCTCGGCGTCGTAATCGGCGGTGGTGACCTTCATCTCTTGCACGCCGTCCGCCGGCGGTACAACCACCTGGTATCCACTCAGCGCAAACTGCGTATCCGTGATTCCATCCAGCTGATAATTATTGGAACCCCAAAACTGGCCGTTGGCGTTGGCGGTAAAACCGTTGCCGGGATTTTCCGAAACGCCCTGCTGGTAATTGTATTGAATCACTCCGGGCGCCAGAACTTCCAGGCTGGTAATATTCCGCCCGATGGTTGGAAGGCTCGAAACGTCTTCCGCCGACAGAATCGCACTCACATCGGTCTTCTGCGTATTTAACAGCGGCGGCGCGGCGCTCACCGTAACCGTGTCGCTCACTGCGCCCAGAGTAAGTTGGGCGTCCACGTTGACGACCGAATCGACGTTCAAGACAACATTCTCGCGAACAAACGCGCGGAAGCCAGGCGCGACGATGCCCACGGAATATGTGCCAGGAATCAGATTGGGCACGAAGTAGCGCCCAGAGGACTCGGCAACGGTCTTGGTGACTACGCCGGTAAGCGTGCCGGTTATGGTGATCTGGGCCGCGGCAACGGCCCCCCCGCCGGGATCAGTCACATATCCGGTGATAGTTCCGGATACCTGCTGTGCCCGAAGCGAGCCAGAACAAAAAAACAACATCAAAGTGAGTGCGCCTGCAACAGAGCGGCCGAAGTTACGCATGCCATCCTCCTACATAGAGTGAGACTAACTATCAGAAGGTGTCCACTGAGACAACCGACTGAGCCACAAATTCGGGCGCCTGGGGGAGACCCGGCCCCCGCGCAGCTTTACTATACACGAGGATTATATAGAGATCACTCTTCACTGTCAAGATGACACGCGCCGCCGGTCCGGCCTGCGGAGGTATCGATCAGCACAGCCACGATTGCGTCACCGCCTTCACGGCCTCAAGCGTGCTTAAGCGGGCTTACGCAAGGATCTGGCTAATTCGTTTTCCGCCGGTGTCCGTTAACCGGCGATTACGACCGGCATAATAGTAAGTAAGGCGCATGTCATTCAGCCCCATGACATCCAGGATGGTGGCATGTACGTCGCGGACGCGATAGACGTCTTGAACGGCCTTAAGCCCCAGATCGTCTGTTGCCCCGACCACGGTCCCGCCCTTGATTCCGCCGCCTGCGAACCAGACGCTCATGGCTTTGGGATTGTGATCCCGGCCTTTGGTCTTTTGATCCGCGGGCGTATCCGGAGTCCTACCGAATTCACCCATCCATACCAGCAAGGTGGATTCCAGAAGACCGCGCTGCTTTAGATCCTTGATCAGGGCCGCGACCGGCTTATCGGTTTCCTGCGCATTCTTCAGGTGGTTCTTGCGGATGTCGATGTGCGCGTCCCAGGATTGGCTGGGCGTGTATAGCTGCACATAACGCACGCCGTGCTCGACAAGTTTTCGGGCCATCAGACACCGCTTCCCGAACGATTCGGTCACGGGATCCTGCAGACCATACATCTCCCGAACCGACGCCGGTTCGCGCTCAATATCGAGCACGGCGGGGACTTCGGTCTGCATACGGTAGGCGAGCTCATAGGAATCGATACGCGCCTGGAGATCTGGATTTGTAAAATGATCGCGGAGGTAATCCTGATTCAGGCCGCGCAGCAACTCCCGCTCGCTCGATTGAGCTTCGCCGCTCAGCCCTTCCGGTGAGCGCAGGTTCCGAATCGCCTCGCCCTTCCAGCGAAGCACCGTTCCCTGGTAGCTCGCGGGCAGAAATCCGCTGCCCCATTGTTGCGCGCCGCTAAAGGGAATGGACCGGAAATCCGGCAAGGCGACGAAGGCGGGCAGGTTCTGGTTCTCGGTGCCAAGGCCATAGGTGAGCCATGCGCCCACCGACGGACTTCCCGGCGTCACAAAACCGGTGTCGATCTGGAATACGGCAGCCGGGTGATTCCCGTTATCCGCCTGTATGGAACGCACCACTGCCAGGTCGTCGACGCAAGTAGCCAGATTCGGGAATAATTCGGATACTTCCGTTCCGCAGTGGCCGTATTTTTGAAAACTAAAAGGACTGGCCGTAATGAGGCGGGGCTTGGCGAAAAGCGCCGGTTGATCGGTGGTTTTCTCCTTGCTCCAGTCCATGGCGGTGCCGTCGAACTTTTTCAAGGCCGGTTTAGGGTCGAAGGTATCCACCTGGCTGACACCGCCGAGCATGGTCAGAAAGATACAGCTCTTGGCTTTGGCCGGGTGATGTGGCGGCTTGGGAGCCAGGGGGTTGTCGGTGAAATTCGGAGCGCCCCGCAGATCGCGGCCCATCAATTCCATGAGGGCCAGGCCACCTACGCCGGTCAGGTTGCGGTAGAGAAAGCTTCGGCGAGACGCGTTGAAATCCATGATGATATTACTCCACGAACAGGAACTCGTTAGTATTCAAGAGAACCACACCCAGATGCTCCAACGCTTCGGAAGGGGCAAATTTCGAGTACAGCGCCAGTGCCTGGCCGCGTTCTTTTTGCGACGGCGCTCGCGATAGCACCAGCTCAAAAGCCCGGTCGATCTCGGCGGCCGGAGTGGGACCGGCTTCTTTTTGGACGCGCTCGGCGAAGTAGCGCGCTTCGCGATTGGTCAGATCGCCATTCATCAGAGTGAGGGCTTGCGGCGCGACAGTGGTCCGGTTGCGTTGCGGACAAGTGGCTGCGATATTCGCCGCGTCAAATACATCCAGCATCGGATTCACTACGGAACGCCGCTGAAACGTATAAATCGTGCGCCGGTGCTGCTCGGCTTCGTCGGAAGGAAACCATTTGAAGAACTCGAAGCCTTCGGCTACGTCCGCGGGCGCGTCCAGCAATGCACCGGGTCCGCCGCGTTCCGGATTCAGCCTCCCGCTCAGCGCCAGCACGGAATCGCGCAACACCTCGGCCTCGAGGCGGCCCCAGTTCATGCGCCACAGCAACTCATTGCCGGGATCTAAGTCGGCGTACTGCTTCCAATCGGGATGCGATGTAGATTGCTGGTAGGTCGCGGATGTGAGCATCAGGCGGTGCATCGCCTTGATGCTCCACTTGTGTTCCACGAATTGCGTGGCGAGCCAATCGAGAAGTTCGGGGTGGGTGGGCTTGGCGCCGTTCTTACCGAAGTCACTCGGTGTCCTGACCAGCCCCTCGCCAAAATGATACTGCCAGATCCGATTCACCATCACACGGGCAGTCAACGGGTTGGCAGGGCTGGCAATCCACTCCGCTAGGGCGATGCGGCGCCCCGTGCTATCGCCACGAAAAGGAATCTGGGCCGGCTCGGACTTGCCCAGCACACACTCCAGAACGCCGGGCTCCACTTTTTCAGCTTTGGCGCTTAGATCGCCTCCACGCAAAATGTACGTAGGCGGCACCTCGGGCACCAGCGGCGGGACCAGATCTTTTACCGAGTAAGCAACGGGCCGATACCGACTCTCCAGTTCTTCCACCCGCTTCAGCTCATCCTTGGCCTCTAAATACTTCTTCCAGACATCCTCTTTGAAGATTGCATCCGTGCGCTCCTGGAAGAATGCATTGGCAACATTGAGCTCCTTCATGAACTCAGCGACGGCGGGCGCGTCGGGTTGCAGATGCTTGGACTCGATGAATCGGGCTTTCAGGGTTTCCTTACGGCTTTCAAGCTGTTGCCGGGCGAGATCGACTTGATCCTCGTAAAACCGATATTTCTTCTTCATGCCGGCCGGATCCTCGCCGGCAACGAATGGCGCGGGCAATTCGTCAACGGCTGTGGCGGCGAAGAAAGACTGAAAGCGGTAGAAGTCCCGCTGGGGAATGGGGTCGTATTTATGGTTGTGGCATTGCGCGCAGCCTACCGTCAAGCCCAGAAAAACGGAGGCGGTCGTGCCGGTAGTCTCGTTCAGGAAATCCTGGCGAAGCTGCTGTTGTGAGGTGGCGTCGGCCTCCCAAGTTGCCATGCGGAGAAAGCCCAGCGCAACCAGACGCTCGGAAGCATCCTTCTCGGATTCCCGGCTGTCCTTGACCTCGTCACCCGCGAGTTGCTCTTTGATGAAAAGATCGTAGGGCTTGTCCTCGTTGAAGGCTCGAATGACATAGTCGCGATAACGCCACGCCGTCGGCCGTTCGCCGTCTATGGCGAAACCATCGGATTCGGCGTAACGCGCGAGATCCAGCCAGTGCCGCGCCCAATGTTCGCCGTAGCGCGGGTCGGCGAGCAACCGGTCGATCAGCTTTGGCCAGGCCTGGGGATCATGATCGGCGACGAACGCGGCCACTTCTTCCGGCGTGGGCGGAAGCCCGATGAGATCGAAGTAGGCGCGCCGGATCAGAGTGCGCCGGTCGGCCGGTGGGGCCGGGCGCATCTGCCTGGACTCCAGCTTTGCCAGAACGAAGGCGTCGATCGGATTCGTTACTGCGCCTGCATTGGCGGCCGCGGGTATGGCCGGCGCTTTGGGCGCCTTCAACAGCCATTCCAGGTACTCGTCTCGAGATTCCGTGTGCGCGACGATGGGGGCCATTTGGTCGATGGCCGAAGTCAGTGCCGCCAGGCGGTCGGGAGGCAGTGAGCCGCCCAGAGGCATCTGCGGAGTTTTCTCACCCCTGATGTACTGTATGAGAAGGCTTGTTTGAGACGAGCCCGGCACGATGGCCTGGCCGTGCTTGCCTCCGCGCAGCAGTGCGTCATAGGAAGTCACCGCGAGTCCATTCTGGGAAGTGGACACGCTATGGCATGCCGCACAGTTCTCAGTTAAGACCGGCAAAATTTTGTTTTGGAAAATGGCCTGATTGTCTTCAGGTTGGGCCATTGCACCGGTGGACAGGCACGCCAGCAATGCAAAAACCTTCACGGCAGTCATTCCCGCTCCAGACGTCACAGCAATTATACAACAGGGAGGCGGGCTCACCCGCGCGCTATCATCAAGCTTATGAGACCGCTCGCACTATTGCTGATAATGGCTTCGGCCGGTTTATCCCAGGCAGACCGCCTCGCGTTCGAGGAGTTCCAGACCTCCGCCGGTCCGGTGCGCTTTGCGCCCATTGAGCACGCCAGCCTCATTCTGGAGGCTGCCGGCAAAGTTGTGTATCTCGATCCGGCCCAGGGCAGTTACGACGGTCTGCCGGCGGCCGACCTCATTCTCATTACCGACATCCATGGGGACCACATGGCGCCGGCGGTTCTCGCCAAACTTAGCAAGCCGGGTACCGTCATATTCGCGCCGGAGGCGGTGGCGAAGACCGTCACCACAGCCACCATTATCCGCAATGGGGAAACGCGGAAATGGGAGCAATGGAGCATCGAAGCGGTGCCTATGTACAACCTCAAACGCGGCCCACAACCCGGAACGTTTTATCATGACAAGGGTCGCGGCAACGGTTACGTCCTCACGTATGGCGGCAAGCGCTTCTACTTTTCGGGCGATACCGAGGGCATCCCGGAAATGCGCGCCCTGCGGAACATCGACGTCGCATTTGTCTGCATGAACTTGCCCTACACGATGACACCCGAAGAGGCCGCCGATGCCGTTCGTGCTTTCCATCCCAAAGTAGTTTATCCCTATCACTACCGCGGATCGGATACGAAGGCGTTCGAGAAGGCGTTAGCGGGTTCGGGCATTGAGGTCAGATTGCGGAACTGGTATCCGGCTTAGCCGGCCGCCCGGTTTGCGGAGCTACTTCTTTTCCTGGTCCTGAAGCATAAATACCTTTTCGTCCGGCTTCACCAGCTTCAGACGCTGGCGGATCTCCCGCTCCTGATCGGTCTCGTTATCGCGCAGGCGGCCGATGCGCGCGCGCTTCTGTTCAATCTCCCGCGCGAGCGCCGCATTGCTTTTTTCGAGCTCCTGAATCTGTTTACGTTTTTCGATCAGCCCCGGAATGCCCTGGGGTCCGCGCAGCGCGACCACGGCATAACCGGCAATCAGCAGCACGGCCACGAGGCAGAGCAGTCTTGCCAGAGGAGATTTCATCGGCTTTCGCCCTGGAAGATAATGTTAACATCGGACTCACATTCAGTCCACCTTTTCACTCTATGACGGATAAGATTGTCGTACTCAGCGCCTGCGCAACTGAAGAGGAGGCTGAGAAGATCGCGCGTATGTTGGTAGAGGCGCGCCTGGCAGCGTGCGTCAATATCGTGCCGGGCGCGCGCAGCGTGTATCGCTGGCAAGGCGCCATCGAGACGGCCGCGGAATGGATGCTCATCATCAAAAGCTCCCGGCAGATCTTTGGGCGGCTTTCCGGGGCTCTGGAAAAGGCGCATTCCTACCAGATCCCCGAGGTGTTGGCCGTGCCCGTGGTAGAAGGAGCGCCGAACTATCTGAACTGGCTGGAGGATCAGTTGGGGGCCTGAGCGTAAAGATGGGAATGCCTTTGGCGATGATCATCGGAACCGTGGCGGCGATCTGCGTCACCATCATCTCCGTTTGGCGCCGCGAGGACCGCATGCGAACGCAACGGGAGTTGCTTCGAAGGGCCTACGAGCTGGGCGAGGAGATTGTGGGTGCTTCTTCGGCCGAGCAGATTCTCGCCAACGTAAGACTGGTGGCGCCCAAGATTTTCGGCGTGATGCATATCGAGCTGTACATCTACAACCGTCATGCCAAGACGTTGGATTCGGTGGATGGCACAGAGACGGATGTCCCTTCGATCCCGCTCGGGGCTCCGCCGGCCGGGCCGCGGGCGGGCGCCGTGGCCTGCTTCCATTACCGTACCTTGCTGTCGATTCCGGATACCTCCCGCAGTCCATTCCCGGTGGCGGGTGACCCTGGCGCCGAGCCGCGCTCGCTACTGTTCGTTCCCATGCTGGCCCAGGGCGACGTAGTGGGCGTTCTCGAGATGCACCGGAACGACCGCGCACGGAACTTCAACCACGATGAGCAGGTTCTGGCGCAACACCTGAGCAATCAGATCGGCGTCGCGGTAAAGCTGCTGGACCAGAGGTCGGTGCGGGAGCAGCTCTTTCGAACGGAAAAGCTCGCGGCGGTGGGGCAGCTTATTTCGGGAATTGTCAACGATCTGCAAACGCCTTTGGCCGCCATCGCCAACCTTGCGCACAGCACGGGCGATCTTGCCATGATCGCCTCGGAGGCGCACCGCGCCTCGGATATCGTGGCGCGCCTGGTAGGTTTTGCCGGCACCGGGCAGGTGCGGCCTCAACCGGTCGAAATCAACGGCCTGCTCCGAAGTCTGATCGAGTTTCGGGAACGCGAGTGGAAGGTGCGCGGAATCCTCGTTCACCATGTCCCCGCCGACGAGCCGATGATGGTGATCGGATCGCAAAGCCAGCTCGAACAGGTTTTCCTGAATCTGCTGGTTCATGCCGAGCAGTCGCTTACGGATTCAACCGAGAAATTGATCACGATTCGTACCAGCCTTATCTCCCGGCGGGTTCTGGTTGAGATCGGGTACAGCGGTCCGAAAAACACCGCGGATCCTTTCCTGCGCGGGCCGGATGGAACGGCGGGAGGAACCGGCCTGGGCGTTTGCCGCAGCCTCATCACCGGCCATGGCGGCGAAGTCCGCCTGGTGCAGCCAGTGGTCGGCGATCCCGTATTTCAAATTGAATTACCCAGCTCCCGCGAAAAGGCTGCCGGAACGGCGCCGGAGAATACCCGCAACGGCTCTCACCTGTTGACCGCGCTGGTCATTGAACCGGTTGAGGTAACGCAGATACAACTGCGAGGCCTCCTTTCCGGGCTCGGGTTTCGCGTGGTTCCGGTGAAAAGTTCCGATGAGGGTCTGGACCTCGCGCAGCGTCTGCGTTTCGACGCGGTCTTCTGCTCGGTGCACGCGCCGGGGCTGAATTGGGTGGAGACGGCCGAACAACTAAAAGGACGCGTGGGCGGATTTGTGCTGCTCTCCGATTCATACGATGCGGACCTGGCTGCCGATTTTGAAGGCGAAGGCCGCTTCGTGCTGCCCAAGCCGGTGGATGAGAAACAGTTGGAACACGTACTCGACGCGCTAAAGTGATCCTATGCGCAGATGTTTGCCGATCGTATTCCTATGCGCCCTGCCGCTGCTGGCGCAGAAATATTCCGGCCCCCGGCCGCCCAAACCGGACCTCCCTTACCTGGTTCATGCGGATAACCTGGTCGAGACAGAGAGCGCGGTTGCCGCGCAGGAGGAGCACAAAGGGGAGACTACCTTTACCATCCAGGGCGCCAACTCGAAAGCCCGTACGCCCTTATCGTCGCCGGTCCTGTTGATCCTGACCGATCAGCTCCAGGCGGATAAATTGCAGCTCTACAAACTGGAGTCCAAAGGCGGCCAGCGCCAGATTTTATACAACAAGAAGAAGAAGCAGGTGGCCCGTCCCATCCGGCTGAACGTCACGCGTCTGGATGACAACCTGTACAAGATCGAGGTGGATGAGATCCTCGACAACGGCGAGTATTCGCTGACGCCGCCAGACTCGAATCAGGTGTTCTGCTTCCAGGTCTATTAGTCAGCCGGGGTACGGATAGCCCTTCGCCAGCACCTTCTCCAGATCGGCGTCGAGACCGTAGATGTCATCGTAAAAGTGAGCTTCGCCCTTCTCATCCACGATCGCCGTGCCGTAAAGAATGAATACCGGAATGGGTTTCGCGAGATTGACTCGCTGGTTGTCTTTACCGCTCTTCATCGCTTCGCGAACACGCGCCAGGTCCCACCCGGGATTGTTCCGCAGCGCCCAGGCGGCCAGCTCATCCGGCTTCTCTACGCGGATGCACCCATGGCTGAAGTCGCGCCGGGCCTGGCTGAACAGTTCCTGCGCGGGGGTACTGTGCAGATAGACGTTGTAGCTGTTGGGAAAGATCAGCTTCACCAGGCCCAGTGAGTTGTTCGGGCCGGGCTATTGCCGCACCTCCAGCTTGCCCGCCCGGAGTTGCTCCAATACGTCGTCGGTTATTTCGCCGGATGTCACTACTTCTCCGCTGTGAGTGATTACTTCAAAACCCTTCTTCGCAATGTAATCGCGCGCTTTCTGAATGGACGGCACAATCTCCGACCGCTGAATACTGGGCGGCACGTTCCAATAAGGGCGCAGGACCACGTATTGCATGGTTTCCGCGAATACGGGGGTCTTGTGCCCGTACGCTTTTCCTACGATCACGTTCATCGCCAGGGCGACATCTCCTTCCGTCATCGTGCTGTAGGCGCGCAGGTGAAACTCGGGAATATTGACGACGATCGGCGGCTCGGTAAACTCATGCGGAAGCCAACGCCAGCGTTCCAGCGTCAGTTGCAATTGGCGGATCCGGAAGCTTAAGGGAGTATTCAGGGCTTTCACCGTCGAAGCGTCAAGGCGTCCGTCCGCTCTCAGGCCCTGGCGCTCCTGAAAGTGTTTCACCGCGGCGACCAGCCCGCCGTCGTACATGCCGGAGTCTGGCGGACTCCCGGCCACCGGCGCTTCCGGCGGCAGGTCACCTAACAGGAGCAGTAATCTGCGCAAGCGCGGAAGTCCAGGATAAGCGCTCCCCGGTCCAAGCGGTTTGGCGGGAATCGCCAGTTGCTCGCCGTCGTCCCGCCGCGCCAGCTCCATATATCGCTCGAGTGCTTCTTCGGTCCGTTTGTATCTCGGGAAGGGCGGCTCGACTTCATCCAGGATCGCTTTCACGTCCGGCGCCGCGACCACGCGTTGCCGCAGGAAGTCAGGCAGGCTGTACTTCTTGTGCTCGATATCGAGGCCGAAGTGAAAGTATTTCGGATTTACTTTTCCGATGTGTAAATCGGAGATGTAGCGCATCGTGCATACCGTCAGCGCGACATCGAAGCGCGCCAGGTCGTTCTCGCCAGGCGACTCCCGCAAATGAGCCACGCGTCCGGCCCACAGCGAACTGTCGTAATCTTCCGCGCTGAGTCCTTTGTTGTCGGCCATTGCGAGGACGGTGATAACGCCCACCGCCTGTGGGGTGGGCTGGCCATCGCGGAGCCACGCCGGCGCATAGCCGGAGGGCTGGTAGAAATTCTGCAGGTGAAGGCGGTAATCGGAAAAGTCCGGCCAGTGGAGATCCGCCAATCGGCCCGCATCGGCGATGCCGTGCAGCGCCTCGCTACTTTCCGCCGCCGAAGCACCCAACAACATCGCGGCGGCCAGAACCAGACTACAGCGGAGCCCACGATCGAACATGAAACTATGCTAGCGCGGGAAGTCTTACTTCGCGGTGGTGGGAGTGATCATGGCAGGCAGGACCGGCTCCATATAGGGCGACACCAGACTGGCATTTCCGTCTTTGTCTACCGCCTTCACGCCGATCGCGATATCGTCAATCGATACATCGGGCATCGTATAGCTGGTTACGTTGCCGACCCACACTTCGCTTTCCCAGACAGGCGACGTCGTCGATCGCAGCACCACGGCGTAGCCCGCCAGATCCGGCTCCGTATTCGGGAGCCAATGCAGAACCGCATCGTATTCGGATTTTCCCCGCGTCAGAAGCGGCACATGGCCGCCTTTATTGGGCCCCGATTCCCAGGCCCAGTTCAGCACCGGTGGAACGGGAGCCAGCGCCAGGCTGGCCAGTGCCGCGCCATTGATCCTGGTGACGCGCGCCGCATAGGGGACCGATGTGTTCGCGAATGTATCGGTGGTGGTGTGCTGATTTTCGTAGTTTTCCGATGCCGCCGTGAGCCGTACGGCCGCGTAGCCCTGTTTCACGAATGGCGTTTGGTCGCCGCCGCGCAGGAAACGATCGCCGCGGAATACCATGTTCACATGCATCGAGGGAACCAGCCGCTCGCCGACCTGCTTCACGTACCGCCCCAGTTCGCGCGCCGGTGAGTCTTCCGGCGCGGCCGCAAACAATCGCAGGACGTTCGTCGCCGACTGCCCATTACCAGCCACATCGCTGCCAATGATATCGTTATTCAGCACCGCCTCAATCTGCATCCCGGACTGCTTCGCCATCGCGGCATAAGTCTGGCTCCCGCTGAGCCCTACCTCCTCGGCGGCGAAGGCGATGAACAGTAGCGATTTGTCGAACTGGTACCGGCTCATGACGCGCGCCAGCTCCATGACCGCGGCCGTGCCGCTGCCGTCGTCCGTCACTCCGGGAGCGATCGCTTGGGCGGCTGTCGTTTCGAAATCCATGGGACCGCGCTCATTTTCGAGGGGCAGTATTTTCAGGTATCGCCTTTCTTCCGCCTCGTCGATGCCGCGCTTCACAGCGTCGGCGACGATCTGTTCTTCACCCGTGTACGGCTTTCGAATGATCGCCAGAGAATCATAGTGTCCGGTCACCAGAAGGTATCGGTCCCGGTGGATGGTGCCCGGAAGCATGGCTATGATATTCGAAAGGCCGACATCGCGGATGATCTGGCCCTGTCGCGCGCCTTTCTTGATGGTGAAGTCCTGATAGGAGACTTCAAGACGCGGGCTGTAGCTCGTCAATTCATCGTGAATCCATCGCTTCGCCGCCCCAATGCCGTGCTCGGGATCGTCTTGCGCCGAAAGTACGTAGCGTGTTCCAAAGCTCTCGAGCTTCCTGAGAGTCGCCGCGATACGCTGCTCCGAAATAGCATTGACGATCTCTGCCGCGGTGGAATTGATGCGAGTATCCGGCGCCTGGGCAGATGCGGGGAGTAAGAATATAACCGCACACAGAATCGAACCAATGGACTTCATACGAGCGTCAGAGAAGTAACGCCTCGATGCGATGCGCGCGCACCATCGACTCGCATGGCGACCACTCGAAGATGGTGAACCGGCCATCCTGCGAGGCTACCAGTGCCACCGCATCGTGCTGATCATGGACAAACTGCGCCGCCGAGAGGTGCCGCGTGCCGCCCAGTTGCTCGGGGTGCGCGAATACCGCCGCGATTCCTTCGATCGGCTCCGTGACTCTGACTTGCTCGATTTGTCCCCAGCCTTTGCGGCGCACAATCTTGGCGCCAAAGCCGAGCAACTCATACCGGTCGGTGATCAACCCGGCTCCATCCACCGCGGTCAAGCCGGCTATCGCCTCTATCGACCGGCTCATCTCCTCCTGCCACACCCGCCGCCGCCGGCCCTCCGGTAGCTCCTGGCTCAGTTGAGTGAGCTCGCAGAAGGCCGGGGACACCGCGTAGGGCACAGGCTGCACAATCGATTCACGCCATGATTCGACGCCTGCCGGAACCACCAGCAGACATCCGCCGCGCCCGTGGGCGCGCATGGAAACGGACAGTTGCACCAATATATTGACCGAGTGAGACCACAACCCGGGTGAATCGAAGCCCAGCAACGAGGTCAGCAGCGCGGGGCAATCGGGCAGGTTCAATGCATACTCGTCCACGACTTTAATCTGATCGCCCTCGAGCACCGCGACATTGATGAACTTACCCGCTTCCTCGCCGCTATGATGCTTGACCACGAGCAGTCCCGGGGCCGCCACTTCGAGCACAAAGCACAACTTCGGAATGATGCGGCTGGTTCCCCATACGCTCAATCCGGCTGAGTCGCGCCAGACACCCAGATGGATTCCGGGCCGCTCGACTGCCGGCGCCACGCGGGTAAGCGCAGCCGGATCGAGCGGCAAGGGCCGTTCGAATAAGAGCGGCTGGACGGCCTGTTCCGGCGAGAGGAATGCGAGCGAGACTCTCGGAATGTAGCCTTCCTCCCGCCGCAGGCTGGCCCAGAAGGCGGCGTCAATCATCGCTTCGATGGTCTCCGCCTGTGGTGGTGTCGCCAGGTGATCCTGACCGTGAATGTCAGCGTCGGCCCACCGGCGCACAAAGTAGGCCTGGACTCTTGGCGCGACGGTTCGAGCGGCGGCGTAGGTCTCGCGTGTCACCAGATGTACTCTTTCGCGACCTTCCGCTTATCATACCCGTCCAGCACGTGCACCACGCGTATTTTCTTCAACGCCACCGGGGAAAGCTGGCCGATCGGTATATAAATGATGGTCCGCCCGGAGCGCGTGGCGATGCTGCGGAAGACTGAGCGCGGGGGCTTGGCAGCCACGTACACTACATAGCGTTCGATCGAATAATCCAGACCCGCCAGCAGCAGCCGCTCCGGCTTACTCTCGGCGAAGTCGTAATCAGGATCGCGCCACACGTCGAACATGCGCCGCGCCGGCAGGCTCATTAGAAATCCGCCGTATTCGCCCCGGCCGATGCCGGGTCCCACCAGATTGTCGAACGGAACCGTGGAATAGAACGCCATGTCCGATTCGTTCTGGTGCTCGCCGAGCCAGGTGGTCATGTAGGAATAGCGATCCTGGCGGTCCTCATCGAAGATCACGATCAACGATCCGACATCTCCCGACATCTTCTGAAACTGCCGCACGTAGATCCGGCCATCGTGCCAATTGCGAATGGTCTCGCGCAGATCGATGCCGTCCAGTAGCGAGGTGGTAAACGGCTCGCTGCGCGCGCGTTCTTCCGAGAGGATGCTTTTGCCCTTCTTCTTCAGGAAACGGCCGTAATCCTCAATAACCAGATCCTCGGGCGGATAGGAGCAGATGCTGTTGCCATCCAACTGCGCGGCCCATTCTCCCGGGGACTTCTCCTTCTTGCGCGGTTTCAATCCCACCGGACGCAGCCGCCGCTTGACGCTCGGAAGCCTGCGCCGCAGCCGTATGCGTTTGGTGTCGAGCCAAACCTCTTCGCCGGAGATTTGCACGGTGGGCAGGTCGCTGGCGGTTTTCTGCGGTGGATAGCGGTTGGCAGTCTCCCAAACTTCCCATGCGTAGTTATCGTCGGCGACAGCGCGCGCCGCGACAGTGAGGTCGAACACGCCGGGCATCAGCGCGTGGTCGGCCAGCGCCAGATTCCGGGCATAGCGCGCCAGCAGCCGGCGCTGCCAATGTGCGATGCGCTCGCCGGTCGATACTTCGTAACATTTCTCGGCGTCGCGGTAGAGCGCGAATTGGGCATGACGGCGGTCGATCAGGTTGCTCTCCGTCATCAGCAGCCGGAACTGTTCGTAGCGGTGTTGTAAGTATGGGTATTCGACGGTGATCTCGGCAAGGCAGTCCGGATGGGGATTGAGTATCTGCACGCCATCCCGCCGCAGGCGCAGCATCGGCTGCGCCTGGGGCTGCTCCATCGAATCGAGCACGGGATCGAGAAGATTCAGCGATACCACCACCAACACGCGCGCCAGGGGATCGCAGCCCTCCAGTTTCCAGGCGATACCGTCGGCGTGGCGGGCGATTTCATCCGAACGCGGCTGGGGATACACGCGGTAGGCTTCGATGTATTGATCCAGGCCTATACGGCGGATGGAATAGGAATCCGGGTAGGCGTCCTGCAAGTGCGGACGTTCGCCGGAATCCGGATCGGCAAAGACCACCTCGGCGCCGATCTCGAGCGCCGTGCGGATGGCCTCCACAAATGGGTCGGCCGGCTCCACGGGAATGTAGACGGCGCGGTCCTCTTCCTTTTCGTCCGGATAGAAAATGACCGATATCTCCGGCAGCCGGGCCACGGCTCGCAGATACTGGTGTTCGAGCGTAGCCGGAAGCTCGACGGCAACCACGCGCGGCTGGTCGCGCAGGATCGCCTGGCGCACTTCAATGGCGAACTCCAGCCGCCCCGGCACGACCGGAAGATAAGTGAAACGCCCCCGCCGCAAACTCCCGGCATCGGGCAGATCAGGCAGTTCGATTTCGCCCGGCATACCGCAGCGCTTCTTCTCCCAGTGTTTCCAGAATGGCCGTTTCAAGCGCGCCGGTTTCGTGCCCGCGTTCCGTGGCCAGACTCCTGAGCTTGATGGCGAATCGCCCGATGTTGATGCCGTCGCGCACGGTGTAACGCTCGTCTCCCGCGTGCGCCTGCTGCAGAAAGTCGGTCACATAAGTCAGGATGCGCTCGTCGGCAAACGGCAGGTTCTCCTTCAGGATGTGATACTCTTCGTCGCGCTCCGGAAAGTCAATGAAGATCTGCGGCTGCAGGCGCGAGTGAATATATTCAGGCAGTTCGAAAGTGGAGGCGTCTTCGTTCATGGTGGTCACCAGACGAAATTGCGCATGCGCTTTAATCTTGATGCCGGCCACGATGGACTCCACATACCGGCGGTTATCGAGCAGCGGCGCCAGACTGGCCCAGCTCTTTTCGCTCATGCGGTTGCCCTCATCGAGAATAGCGATACCGCCGCGGATCATGGCCGTCACCAGCGGCGACGCCACGTAGCGCAGCTTGCCCGCGCCCTCGATCACCGGAGTTACCAGCAGATCTTCCGGGCGCGTATCCATGGTGGCCTGCAGGATGTAGACTTCGCGTCCCATGCGCTTGGCGGCGGCGTAGGCCAGGGTGGTCTTGCCGACGCCCGGCTTGCCCAGCAGCCGCGGGCTCATCGGCAAGTCCTGGTCGCTCACCACCAGCCATGCGGCCAGCAGGTGGCGCATGAGTTCTTCCTGGCCCACCCACCGGGACGGCAACTCGTCCGGATGCGCCAGGTGCAAGGTCACGCCTTCGATCTCAACTACCATATCTGCCCTTATTATCGTTCAGGGTACCATTGGCCAGTTGGACAGGTGTTAAAAGACCGCGTACCAGAGAGCCAGCCCGAGCCCCGCGATGGCCACCGCTGCGATGAGCCCGCCGATCAAGCGGTTTGAATTTATTTTTTCCGCCACACCGGTACGCATGAAGATGAATCCCAGTCCGACGAAGAGAAGAAGATCGATTAAACCCTGCGTTGTCCAGTCATGACCAGCCAGCGACCTCATGAAGCTCTTCAGCGGGACGTAGGCGTCCTTCACGCAGGCCAGCGCCGTGTTGAGCAGCACGGTAATGGAAGCCGCCAGTACGAAGCCCGATGTTGCCGCAGTCAGCTTCGGAGCTTCTGAGGGTATCGTGGAATTCATTGTTGAGCTCTCGTGAATGCGTTCTGGAGCAGCGCGACCTTAACCCCATGATCGATTATTGCGCCGGCGCCTTCCAGTGCTAACCCCGTAATCACGATCAACGCCGCGGTGGACAGTACCAGCTTGCGGGCCGCGGGATTTGCAGACAGTTCCTCGCGAGTGGTGAGCGGAAGAAGAAACGCCAGAATGGCGGTGATGAAAAACAGATGTTCCTTCGTCTCCATGAAAAGAGTGTGTGCGAACGGCCAAGGTCCCTTGAGAATTAACGCCCTTTCCGCTGGATAGAAGTGCACGTACCAATATCCGCCGCTGATCCATGCGGCAGCCATGCAGACCGCCGACAGGAGAGCGGCTGCTTGTACGCGGCCCATATTGGCGGGGCGCACGTTGAGCACTTCGACAAACACCCACAGGGCCGCGAGACCGCCCGTAACTCCCGCGGCGGCGTGGGCCATCAGTAAGACATCGCTGTTTGAGATGTGCAAAGCTGTTTCCTTTCGACGGGCGCGCAGTCGCTAGGTTCGCCCTATGAACCCGGGAGGCGCCAGACCCTGGAAGGCGCCACTAGCGGGGTCGCCGGACGTGCCGCCATCCGCCTTCTTCTTGCCCCAAGTCCAATACAGTCCAAGATAGGCGTAGTTCTCTTTTTGTCCAATGGCGGTATGGCCGTAACAGAACAACAACTGAAAACCGGGGTCGCGAAACTTGTAGTAACCACCGATATCAACGAGCGTCGCCGGCCTGGTCTGCGGTGTCGCCGGCCCTTCTGGCCCGTGATAAAAAACTTCCGTCCCCAAGGTCAACTTCTTGCCAAGATCCCGTTGAACCAACCAGCCCGCAAATGGAAAATTACGATAGCCGGGCGCGTTCACCAACGTCATCCCGCCACCACCGTAAGTAGTCCATGGGCCAAAGCTCTTCTGCACCCAAAGCGGAACCTTGTACCAGGTCTTCCCGACGCCGAGCCCTCTGGCGGCGTTGCCGCTTGGGATTTCGAACATCGTAAAGGTGCCGATCATGGGACGATGCTTGGTTTCCTGCACAAACCGGAATTTGATTCCGACTTCGATGTCTCCTATACCGAAAGCTCGCGGACCGTTCGCGGGCAGAATCGTCGCGGCGGGAAGGATGATATGCAGGTGAACATTCGGAAGAGCGCCCCAGTTGAACTCAACGGCGGGGCCAAATGCGTCGGTCTCCACAGGAGTGCCGTCCGCGGTTGCGAATGTATAGAACTCGTAATTTCTGAAATCGATGGGTTCCGGATCGTCGGTCTGAAACGGCGGACCGGCCAGCGCGGAAGCCGCCGGAAAGAGCAGCGCGGCCATGGCGATGAAGTTTTTCTGCATCGACGTTCGATAGCGAACTTCAGTATATCGGCCCCACGCTCGCGCCGTCGACGGCCGGTGTGCCCCGGAAGCGAGTACGGATCGGGCATAATCGGGAGATGCCGGACGTCAAACTCACCGCCATCGACAGTAACGCGCTCCCCTGGGAGGAGCGTCCCAACGAGAAGATCGGGCGGCCGCTCTATCGTAAGAACCTGATCGTCGATCCCGATACGGGCATGGAGGTCCGCCTGGTCCGCTACCCGGCCGGCGCCGTCAACCCGCTGCACACGCATCCCTGCGCGCACGGTATGTACGTCCTGGAGGGAATACTGGTGACTCACGAAGGTCGATACGGACCAGGGCATTTCGTCTGGTTCCCTGAAGGATCCCTTATGGAACACGGCGCTAGCGCGGAGCAGGATACGACGGTTCTGTTTATTACCAACAAGCGCTTCGAGATCGACTATCAGTAGCTCAATCTCCGAAAAAATTCTCGCCAGGCTTACGATACTGATAGGCCACGTCCTCATCCAGCTCGAGCCCCAGGCCCGGCTTGTCCGGTACCGCGATCTTGCCGCCTTGAATGAGCGGACCTTCTCCCCCTTTTACCAACTCGTCGAAAAACGGTACGCTCGCGGCATGCCATTCGAGCGCCAGAAAATTAGGAATCGCCGCGCACAGATGCACGCCCGCCATAGTGCCCAGGGGACTGCTGATATTGTGCAACGCCAGATTGACGTAGTGCATGTCGGCAATATCGGCGATCTTACGCCCTTCCCAAAGACCGATCTTTTGCACATCGGGCGCCAGGACGCGCAGGCCCCCTTCCACAATCAGGCGCTCGAAATCCAGCCGGGAATAATGGTTCTCTCCGGTGGCCAGAGGCGTGCGGGTCTCGCGCTGCACCGCGCCCAGGGCGCGCATGTTATCGGGCGGCACGGGGTCTTCGAGCCATAACAGCTTGTACTTTTCCATCGCGCGGGCCAGTTCGATGGCGGCCTGCACGCCATAGTTCCAGTGGCAATCGATGGCCAGGCCGACGCCCATGCCCACCGCATCCCGCACCGCCTCTACCAGCGAAGCCATGTGCTCGATCTCGAGGTGGCTCAGATCGCGATTGTATTCATCGGTCTCGTAGGGAGTCGGCACATCCACATCGAACTTCAGAATCTCGAAGCCGCGGGCGGCCATCTCCCGGGCTCGCCGGCCGTAGGATTCCGCCGTCAGGCTGCCTTCGGCCGATGCATCCCAGCCGTGATGCTTGAGGCTGACCAGGCTTTGGCGCTGGGCGTCGCCGGCGGCGCGCATCCACTGCGGATCGCGCGGAACCAGCAGCGGCGTGATGCTTTCGAGCGCATCGCCGGCGTGGCAGTCCGCGTAGATGCGCACGTGCTCGCGATATTTGCCGCCGAGTATCTGCCAGACCGGCAGCTTGTAACGCTTTCCTATGGCATCCAGCAGCGCCGACTCAATACCGTGTATGGCATGTATCGCGAGGCCGGCAGAGGCGTGCACGCAACTGGCTCGCAAGCGCCGCAGCACGCGGTCGATCGAGGTAGGGTCTTCGCCGTTTAAAATCGCCGCGAACTCGCCAATCACCGCCGTCAGCCCGGGCCCGAGAAAAGCTTCGCCATAGCCTGTGATCTTCTCGTCGGTCTCGACCTTGACGATGGTCCAGTCGAAATTCGACTCGATGACCGCCGTGCTAATATGCGTAATTCTCATAACCCGCTACCGTAACAATTTCCGGAGGAACAATGCGAATCCTGGTGACTGGTGCGCAAGGCTGTATCGGCGCGTGGACGGTGAAGAGCCTGCTCGACCGCGGCCTCGATGTCCTGATTTATGACGCCGACCCCACGCCCGCGCGCCTTTCGCTCATCGCATCGCCTGAGGTGATCCGCCGCGCCGCGGCCGAGACGGGCCGCATCGAAGATGGCCCACGGCTGAAGGCCTTGGTGAAGGATGGCGGCATCACCCACATCGTGCACCTGGCCGCGGTCCTGATGCCCTTCTGCCAGGCAAATCCGGCGGAAGGCGGAATGGTGAATGTGATCGGCACGCTCAACGTATTCGAAGCGGCCCGCGATTCCGGCCGGCCGGTACGGGTGGTCTACGCCAGTTCTTCGGCCGTCTGGGGACCTGAAGAAGCTTACGGCAGCGGCAAGCTCAAGGAAGACGACCCGCTCAAACCTTCCACGCATTACGGCGTCTTCAAACAGGCCAACGAAGGCAACGCCCGTGCGTTCTATCTTACCGACGGCATCTCGAGCGTCGGCCTGCGGCCATGGACGGTCTACGGTGTGGGACGCGACCGCGGGTTGACGGCCGACCCCACGCTGGCCATGCGCGCGGTGGCGCTAGGCGAGCCCTTTCGCATACGCCTGTCCGGCCACATGGACTTGCAGTACGTAGAAGATGTCGCGGAGAGCTTTGTACGCTCTCTGCTGGCTCCGCTCGATGGCGCTCACGTCTTCAACCTGGAGGGCGCTGTGATCTCCATGGATGAGTTGATCGGAATACTCGAGGGACTGCGCCCGGGAGCCGCCCGCCTCATCACCGCCGAGGGTCCGCAGGTGCCTGTCGCCTATCGCATGGATGGCTCCAGGCTGCGCGCGCATGTTTCCGGAATCCCACTCACTCCACTCGATGAGGGAGTACGTAAAACACTGGAAATGTTTGAGCGCTTGCGGGACGGGCACTCTACAAGATGAGAAAAAAAGGTGTGATAGGCCACAGTGTGATAAGACACAGCGAAAAACGTAACTTCTTGTGCGGTGATTAGAGGCTTGGCTATGCTGAAAATGGGTGTAGGGGAAGCGATGCCTGCGAAAGAAATTCTGCAGCAGAACGATCTGAAGTTTCGATTGCTTTTTGAAGTCAATCCCCTTCCCATGTGGGTCTACGACCGCGAGACCCTGCGCTTTGTAGAGGCCAATGAGGCTGCCGTCGCGCATTACTACTACACGCGAGCAGAATTCCTGAGCATGAGCGTCGGCGACATCCTCCAGGCGGAGGAGGGCGCAGATCAACCGCCGGCGGGCGACACGGCAGCATCAGGTCAGGTGCACCATCGCCTCAAAGACGGGCGTGTGATCGATGTCGAGGTGGTGTCGCACGATATCTCTTACGGCGGCCGCCAGGCGGTGCTTTCCGTACTGCTGGACGTAACCAGACGCAATCAACTCGAAGAGCATTTACGGCAAGCAGCCAAGATGGAAGCGGTTGGCATGCTTGCCGGAGGGGTGGCCCACGATTTCAATAATCTCCTGACCATCATCAACGGATACAGCCAGATTCTACTGGACGCTCTTCCCCACGGTGACCCGAACCATACTGCCGCGGAGCAGATTATGAAAGCGGGCGAGCGCGCGGCAGCCCTCACCAAGCAACTGCTGGCATTCAGTCGCGACCAGGTATTGCAAACCAAAGTAATCAATCTGAATCAACTGCTCGCCGGGCTTGAAACCATGCTCCGGCGGTTGATTGGCGAGGACATCGATCTGCGCCTGATTGCTGGTGCGGAGGTGGGTGAAATACGCGCCGATCCCGGGCAAATAGAGCAGGTGGTCATGAATCTGGTGGTGAATGCGCGCGACGCCATGCCGCGCGGCGGTATTCTCACCATCGAAACCGCGGACATGGAGCTCGACGGAAACTACGTTTCGACCCGGGCCGCCATGAAGCCCGGCCACTATATCGCCCTGATCGTGAGCGACAACGGTACCGGCATGGATGCCGCTACGCTCGGCCGCCTGTCCCGTCCGTTTTTCACCACCAAGGGACAGGGTAAGGGCACCGGCCTGGGAATGACGATGGTTTTCAGCATCGTCAAACAGAGCGGCGGCAGCGTCGACGTAAGCAGCGAGCCCGATCAAGGCACCTCCGTCAGGATTTATCTGCCGCGCATCGATCAGCCGAAGATCGCCGAGCCGGAAGCGCCCCCCACTAAGGCGGTCCATGCATCGGAAACCATTCTCCTGGTCGAGGATGAAGATTTGGTGCGCAGCCTGGTGCGGCGTACGCTGCGAAGCGAAGGATACACCGTCTTGGATGCGCCGAACGCCCAGCAGGCGTTTAAGATAGGCACTGCCTACAAGCGGCCGATCCATCTCCTGATCGCTGATGTGGTGATGCCGGTCGAGGGCGGAGTCGCGTTGGCCGAAAGACTGGTGCCGCACCGTCCCGCGATGAAGGTCCTCTTCATGTCGGGTTATACGGAGCAGGCCGTAGCCGCCAGCGGGGTGCGAAGCGGCGACCATTATTTCATCCAGAAGCCGTTCACCCCCGCGGCGCTGTCTCGCAAGGTAAGGGAAATTCTGGAGGCGAACGGAGATGGTCTCAGCAGCCATTCCGCAGGCGGATAGTCTACTGGGGCGGCCGCCGCACTCCGTGCACATGGTACGGCACGTAATAACGCGGGTCCTCACGCGTCACAATGTCGAATCCCGCCTCAGCCACAAAGTTCCGTACGAATTCGAGCGTGCGAAACTCCTCGCCTTCGCCGCGGGCCGCGCGGAAGTCGTGAGCCGCGATGCATACGTACCGCGCGCGGCTTAGCGCCCCGCGGCATCCGGGCAATGCCTTGCGCTCGGCGCCCTCTATATTCATCTTCAGGAAATCGATGCGCTCGATGCCATACTCCGCCGCCAGATCGTCGAAGCGCACGCCTTGCACCGGATAACTGGTGGCCGCCGGTCCGCCGGCGCGCACGTAATTAGACTCCCACACCGGCAGCGTTTCGATTTGTAAATCCTCGCGCTGGTCCAGGCAAGCGTAGTTCAACGCCACGACATTGGCCAACCGGTTGAGCTCACAAAACCGGCGCAGGATGCCGAAGGATACCGGATGCGGCTCCACGGCCCAGACTCGTCCGGCCGGGCCAACCGCGCGCGAGAAAGCGAACACGTCTTCGCCGCGGCCTGCCCCTATATCCACGATCACGTCGCCCGCTCGCGGCTGGTACACATGGAACCAGTAGTCCCCGGCATCTCTGAGATACTTGCTGCTCTGGCCTGCCCAGCGTTGCCAGTTGGGCTCCGGCGCTTGGAACATCTCGGGATCCGGGAAATAATCCGCACCCACGCGGCGCACCCACATGCCATCCCACAAGATCTCGATATCCACACCGGGGAGCGCGGCGCAGGCGAGTTCTGTAGCGCGGCGCGCAAGCGCAGTGCGCTGTTCGGGCAAGCCTTCAGTCGGCCACATAGCGCGTCGCTCGCTTCAGACGCAAGGCCAGCAGGCGGCGCCGTTCGTCGGAAAGAGCCGGCTTCCGCGGCAGGCCCAGGGGCGCTGCCCGCCGCCGCACGGATCGCAGCACTTTGTGCAGATATGCCTCGAAGGGAGCCACGCTCAAATCGCGCGCATATGCCAGCGCGGCGCGGCGGGACTCCGCGGATAATCGCTCGTAATGCGTTCGGTCGGTGAGCAATCGCTCCAACGCCGCGGCCCACGGCAACACGTCCTGCGAAGGTATCTCGGCCATGGGAACCATTAACTCATCCACCATCGAACGGTAGTGCGCGACCGGATTCACCGGCAGCAGGTAATCGACGCCAAGCTTAGCCTCCGCCAGGCCGCCCACATCGCTCGCCATCACCGGGATGCCCCGCGACATGGCTTCTAGAATTACGCGCGAACGAGCCTCCGCCCACAGCGACGGCACCAGCATCACGCGCGTTTGCCGGAGCAGATCGTCGATCGCGTCAAAGGGCGCCAACACCGCCACGTTCGGCAGCTTGCGCAAGGCGGCGGCATCCGCGGCGGTGGTGCCCCAGGTCGGCACGGCCGCGAACGGGACGTCGGGAAAGCGCTCCGCCAGGGCGAGGAAGATCGAAATGCCTTTCACCGCGCAAGGGTTCACCATGCTGACGAAACGATTATCGAAGCGGCCCAGATCCGGACGATCGCCCGGTTCGAGCAGCGAAATAGGCAGGTGGATCGCTTCCAGGCCGCCCCACCGGCGCGAGTAGTCGGCCACGTATTCGCTCACCGCCACCACTCCGTCGGCTTGCCGCAGTGCCTCAGTCTGGAAAGCGCTGGGCAAAGAGCTGTCCGGACCGAAGGGCAGCGCGATCGTCGCGCGAACCAGATAAACGACGCGGGCCCGCGCGCACCGCAGCGCAATCTCCAACATCAGATGAGCGGAATCATCGGTCGAGGCCAGAATTATTTCCGGTTCAAACGCCTCCACCTGGGCCGCGAAGTAAGCGCGCAGACTTGGGTCCCGGGTCAAGACGCGCACCTCCACGCCGTGCAATTGAAACTCGACGCTGGCGCCGCCCGGCTCCTTGGGCGGGATCCCGCGGCCTGCCAGCTCCCGCGCCAGCCTGGTGTGCGCCAGCGGACCGAAATGTTCCGCGCGCGCAACCACGCGCACGCTATGGCCGCGGGCCGCTAAAGCCTCCATCAAAAGACGATTGGATTTGTCCCCGCCCCCGTAGGAAGGATAGTAGAGCGAGTTATGAGCCAGCAGGATGCGCAATTCTCATGTTGCCACACGCGCGGGTTAACCCGCCGTGCGCCTCAACATAGCGCGCTTCACCTGCTCGAGCAAGGCATTGGCGCGCGGAAGACTATCGACTGCGCGCCGCACTTCGGGATCTGCGCTGGCGGCCACGTGGTCGGCCGAGATCTTGTCAAAAGCGCGCGTGTACAATTCCAGCTTCAACTGCTCTTCGATCCACGCGCGATTTTCGGTGAATTCGGCGTCGGTAAACTCGACTTTTTGTTGCTGCAGGTATTCGCGGAAGCGGCGGACTGTGGACTCATCCGGCGACCATCCCTGCGGCAGATGCGGCGTATCGGCGCCAAAAAAGACCGAGCCGAAATGATAGAACACGCCGGGATGCGGAACCAGCAGCCGCCGCTCGAAGGCGTTAAAATGCTCGGCCGGGAATTTCTCATCGGGCGTAATTCCGCCCCCGCCGTACACGGTGCGGCCGCTGTCGGTCATCTTCACGTCGTTGGCGTCCTGCGAATCTTCCTGGCGGTTGTGATAGTAATAATCGAAAAACGAGCGGTGCGCGTAATCGCGCTGGATGAGGCGGCCGCTCGGAGTATAGTAGCGCGCGATGGTGAGCAGCAGCGCGGCGTCCTCGGAAAGCGGAAACTGGGCTTGCACCAGCCCCTTGCCGAAAGTGTTTTCGCCGAGCACCCAGGCGCGATCGTGATCCTGCAGCGCACCCGCCACGATTTCGGAAGCCGAAGCCGTATTGCGGTCGACCAGCACCACGATGGGATACTGGCGTCCGCGGTTGCCGACCTTGGCGCGGAAGACCTGCTCCGGTTCGGCGCGGCCACGATGAGAGACGACGGTTTGATCTTTGCGCAGGAAGTGGCCCGCCACGGCCACAGCTTCGTTGAGCAGGCCGCCGCGATTCTCACGCAGATCGAGAATCAAGCCGTTCATGGCATCCTCGCCCAGGCGGCGCAGGTCCCCGTCCATATCGCGGCCCACGCTTTGACTTTCAAAAGTCTTGATATTCAGGTATGCGACGCCCGGGCGCACCCAAAAAGCGTCCACCACGCTGGGGGAGATTTCGCCGCGCGTGACTACGAACGAAACCGTCTGGGACGCGCCGTAACGGCGCACGCCGACCTTTACCGGGGTGCCGCGCGGGCCTTTCAGCAGGTCGGCCACGGCGCCGGAGTCCATGCCCTCGACGTCACGCCCATCCACCGCCACGATGACGTCGCCACGGCGCAGTCCGGCGTGGGCAGCGGGCGAATCCAGGAAGGCTTGCACCACCGCCACGCTCGGGCCGTCCATCATGACTTCCATGCCGACGCCATAGTATTGGCCGCGCTGGTTCTGCTGCATCAGGCGATATTCTTCGGGATCGAGAAAGTTGGAGTGCGGATCGAGCGTGCGCAGCATACCCGGAATGGCGCCCTGGTAGATGGCTTTTTGTGGAGCCAGCGCGTCCGCGAAGTTCTCTTCGATCAAGGCATAAGCGGAGGCGAAAGTCTTCACGTTGCCGCGTAAATCGCCCTCGGGCTGGGCGGTCGCGGTGCGCGCCACTTCCGGCCCTAAAAGGCCGCCCACTAAGCCACTGAGCACGATCACCAGCGGCGCCAAAACCGCGGAACGGGTCTTCTTGGGTCTTACGGAGTTCATCGGCACACTCCAACGCTCGATTTGTCCTCATCATACCACCCCCAGTAACGGTTGCCGGGGCTGGGGAAAGTGCCGGTAGATCTTGCGCTACAATATTTTTTCCCGGCGGACATTGCAAAAGATGGAACGCGTCAGCAGGCTGATCGGCAGACTACCCTCGGGCGGAAGCGCCATCGAAGCCGAGGGACTGGCCCGCGCGGCCTGGCCGGCTGCCGTAGGAAAAAAGATCGCCGCGCGCACACGTCCGTGGCGCATGGTCCGCACACGGCTGATCGTCGAAGTGGAGGACCAGCTATGGCAGCGGCAACTGTTCGCGCTTTCCGGCCAGATCGTCGCGAGCCTGGCCCGGCAGCTTGGGCCGGGAATCATTGAAGAGATCGAGTTCCGCATCATGCCGCCGCGGCGCGAATCCCAGCGCGCCGAAACGGCACAACCCGCTGTGGCCGCGGCCGACGATGCGGACCAGATTGCCGATCCGGGCCTGCGCAGAATTTATCGCAACGCGCGCAAGAAGGCGCTGGCGTGAAGATCACCGAACAAGAGGTTCGTTATGTAGCCGACCTCGCCAACCTGAGCCTGGGCGAAGCAGAGGTCCACCGGTTTCAGGCGGATCTGAACGAGATTCTCGGCCACATGGAGAAGCTCAACGATATCGACACAACCGGAGTCGAGCCCATGGCGCAGGTACTCTATGAGGCCGCCGAAACGGCCACCCTGCGCGCGGACATCGAGCGTCCCGCGCTCGGTACCGAGCTGGCACTGGCCAATGCGCCGCAGGCCGGGGCGGGGTATTTCAAGGTACCCAAGGTCGTCGAGCGTTGATTCAAGTCGAGCCATGCATATTCCGTCTCTGACCATAGACCAGATCCGGGAAGGATTGCTGGCGCATCGCTTCAGCGCGGTGGAACTGGCCCAGGAGGCGCTGGATTTTGCCGCAACGCAGAACCCCTCCACCAATGCCTACCTGCACTTTTCGCCCGAGCGCGCGCTTCGCTCGGCCGCTCGTGTAGACGAGAAAGTCGCCCAGGGTCAGGATCCCGGGCCACTGGCCGGCGTCCCCATCGCGGTCAAGGACGTCATCCTGACCAAGGGCGTGCGCACCACCTGCGGGTCGAAACTGCTGGAGCATTACACGCCGCCATACGACGCGACCGCCGTAACGCGCCTCGAGGAAGCCGGGGGCGTAATTCTCGGCAAGACCAACTGCGACGAGTTCGCCATGGGCTCCTCGAACGAGAATTCGGCCTTCGGCCCGGTGCGCAATCCGCTCGCGCCAGGCCGCGTGCCCGGCGGATCGAGCGGCGGTTCGGCGGCTGCCGTGGCCCAGGGCACGGCGGTGCTGGCCCTCGGTTCGGATACCGGCGGGTCTATCCGCCAGCCTGCATCCTTTTGCGGCGTAGTGGGAGTCACTCCCACGTACGGGCGCGTCTCGCGTTATGGACTCACCGCCTTCGCCAGCTCGCTCGATCACATCGGAACACTGGCTCGCACCGTACGCGATGCCGCTGCGCTGCTCGAAGTGATCGCCGGGCGCGATCCGCTCGACGCCACCTCGGCCGCGGCGCCTGTGCCGGATTACACACATGCGCTCGACGGCGAGGTCAAAGGCATGAAGCTTGGGTTGCCTCGCGAGTATCTAAAGGATTTGACGAGCGAGACCGGAGACCTGATCGGCAAAGGCATCCAGGCGCTGCGCAAGCTCGGTTGCGACGTACGGGACATCAGCTTGCCCACCACCGATTACGCGGTGGCATGTTATTACATCATTGCCACGGCGGAGGCCAGTTCCAACCTGGCCCGCTACGATGGCGTACGGTACACTTTCCGATCCGCGTCGAGTGGCGCCTTGAGCGATATGTACCGGCATACCCGCGGCGAAGGTTTCGGGGCCGAATGCAAGCGCCGCATCATGCTCGGTACTTACGTGCTCAGCGCCGGATATTACGACGCCTATTATTTGAAGGCGCAAAAAGTACGGGCGTTGATTGCCCGGGATTTCGCGCATGCTTTTTCCGAAGTGGACGCCATCGTGACGCCGGTGTCACCTTTCCCGGCATTTAAGCTGGGCGAAAAGATCGGCGATCCGCTGGCCATGTACCTGTCCGATATTTACACCATTACCGGCGACCTGGCCGGTATCCCCTGCATGAGCGTACCTTGCGGCAAGACGGCCGAAGGGTTGCCTGTAGGAATGCAGATTCTGGCCCGCCATTTTGACGAGCCATCCATGTTCCGCCTGGCGTATGCTTTCGAGCGCGCCGGCGGGGCGAATTAAAATATTTCACGAGGAGATCAACTGACTATGGCTTTTACGCTTCCCCCCTTGCCCTACGCGCCTGACGCGCTGGAGCCCCACATCGACAAGACCACCATGGAGATCCACCACGGCAAGCACCATGCCGCGTATGTGAACAACCTGAACAAGGCGCTCGAATCGGCGCCAGACCTGGCCGGTAAGAGCGTTGAAGAACTACTCGCCAACAACTGCGCCATCGTGCCCGAAAATATTCGTACCGCGGTGCGCAACAACGGTGGCGGTCATATCAATCACTCCATGTTCTGGAAGATCATGGCGCCCAAAGCGGGCGGTCCGCCGGTGGGCCACGTAGGCGAGGCCATCACCGCCGCGTTTGGCGGTTTCGACCAGTTCAAAGAGAAGTTTAACGCCGCGGCCGTGGGCCGCTTCGGCTCGGGATGGGCATGGCTGGTGGGCGGCGCCGGTAAGGTGGAGATCATCTCCACGCCCAACCAGGACAGCCTCGTGATGGAAGGCAAGCATCCCATCTTCGGCGTCGACGTGTGGGAGCACGCCTATTACTTGAAGTATCAAAACCGGCGTCCCGATTATCTGAACGCCTGGTGGAACGTGGTGAACTGGGCCGCCGTCGAAGAACGCTTCAATTCGAAGAAGTAACCTGGCCGACCTTGCGCGCCGAGTATTTATTGAGCGCCGCAATCAGCTTGGCGGCGCCGGCGGGTGGCTGCGCGCCGCTATTCAAAATTTGCTTGTTGTCCCAGCGCTGGCCGTACATATGCTCGTTCTCGTCGATATCCTGACGCAGCGTCGCGCCATCGAGCGAAACGCCCGCGAAGGCGCCGCGCGCACGTGACCAGGAAAGTATCTCGGCGGTGATCAGAGCGTCCGTTTGTGCGCTGGCGGTGCGCCCTACCGGACCACCAGCCACCGAAGCGTCCGCGCCCAGCGTGAATTTGCTGCTCAGCAGTTTCTTCATACCGCGCTCATTCATCACCAGCAGAACCAGGTCGGTGGAAGAGACTCCGATCTGCAAGCCGACGCTGCCGCCCTCAATGCGCACCGCCGCCGGCGGACCCCAGCCCTGTCCGGACTTGTTGCGGCAAACGACAAACCCTCTGCCGTACTTCGCCGCCACCACGAAACCGCCCTTCTTCAGGCCCGGCACCAGGACGATACACGAGCTCTTATTCAGTAAATCCTGCGGGATCGACTTATCGGGCGCGCTCATGATCTCGCTGAACAGATCCGCCGCGTCGTCCAGCCGCTCGCTGGTCTTGTCCTTATCAACTGCCCATGCAACCGAACAAAGTCCCGCTACGGAAATCGCCAATGCCATGAAACGCATTGCTCTATCCTAACCTGGATTCCGACCATCGCAGAACGCCGTAGGCGGCCAGCGGCATCAGCGCGGCCACCAGGCACACCGGCCCATAGCCGCGCGCATCCACAACCGCTCCGATCGCCGGAGAGATGAGCGCCTGCACCGCGCCATAGGACGCCACCAGCATGGAGACGGCGAAGGCGGCGTGAGCACCGCCAAAGGTATCGAGCGGAATCGTGTAGACGTTGACGCTCACCGCCGAGACGGCCAAAATGCTGAGCGAAATCCCGGCTACTGCCCACCCCGCCGTGGGCAGCAGTGGAATCAGCATGGTCGTTAGCGCCAGCACCGCTCCGCCCAGACAAACGCGCGTACGGGCCGTCACCGCGGGCAGCCCCGCGCGCACCCCGCGCAGAGAAAGCCAGCCGCCGCCAAATCCGCCCAGCATGGCGATCAGTGGAGGAATCCATGCGTACCAGGCCGCCTGCGCAAGCGTCAGCCGGCGCGCTTCCACCAGATATAGCGTGGTCCAGTTGGTCCACAGCGAATAGACGGTCATGTTCAGCGCATTGGCGATCACCAGTCCCCACAGGCGCGGCGAGTGCAACAATCCTGCGAAGGCCAAGGGCTCATCGGCCGTTACCTTCCCATGGCCGGCCGTGACTCTCGCGGTCCAATTCCAGACCGGCAACCAGAGCAGCCCCAGACAGCCGGTAAGCACGAATGCCTGACGCCATCCATAGGTCACCGCGATCCAGGTGGCCAGCGGAGGCGCCAGGATGAGCCCCACGCTGACGCCCGCCTGGTTCAGCGCATTGCCCATGGCGCGCTCCGCCGGCAGAAGGTATTGGTGAATGGCCTTGCCCGCGGCTGGGATGCCGGCCGCTTCCGACATGCCCAACACGCTTCGGCATCCAAGCAGGCCGCCCAGCCCCCGTGTAAAACCGGTGAGGATACCGGCGCACGACCAGATGCCGATGGCCAGACTGATTGCCCGATTGAGGCCGATGCGATCGATCAGCATGCCCGCAAGCGGCGCGCCACCGGCATAGGCGATCGAGAACGCCGTGAGGATCAACCCGTACTGCGCGTTGGACAAGTGAAATTCCGCGCGCACCAGGGGCGCCACCGTGGCCAGCGTCTGGCGGTCCAGGTAGTTGATGGCCGACGAGAGCACGAAGACACTGAGCGCCACCCACCGGTACGGGCGCGCGTTCACTGGAACTCGATGGTGGCCACTTCGCCCGCGGTAGCCAGGCGCGTATTTGCCTTGGGAAAAAACTCCACCTTCACGCGGCGATCATGCTGGGCTCCGCAGGCGAGGGTGAGTTCGCCGCCGCCCGTAATAGGGATCTGTGCGGGATCGGTGACCAGCAGTTTGACCGTCTTGCCGTCATCGCCCGCGACTACCAGGCGGAAGCGTTTACCCAGGCAGTCCACTTGCTTCAACGTCCCCGAGGCAAGGCCGGAAGGCTTGGGACCATCCCACCAGGGAACCGCCTTTCCGCTTGGCGCGGGCGCGCCCTGGTTGGCGCGAGCCTCCAGTGCATGCAGATCGGCGCGCGCCTGCGCCTTCAGCTTCTCGAGTTCCCGCGCCTGTTCATCGGCCTTGCGTTGGCGTTCGGCAGCTTCCCAATCGAGGCGCTGCTCCTCGATCTGCAAACGCGCGCGCTGCATACGGGCGCGGTCGCCGGGAGTGGCCGCTGCCTGCTCGGCCGAGCGCCACGCCTGGGCGGCCTGCGGAAAATCTTTGGCATCCAGGTAGGCTTCCGCCAGCGCCTGCCAGTAGCTCAGGTTGCGCGCATCCAGCTTGGCCGCTTGCTTGAGCTCCTGTATGCGTTTGCGCGAATCGGTCTGCCGCTGCGCCATCAAGAAGTGCGGCTCGCCGAGCTTGGGATTGAGCGTGGCGGCCTGGTCGAGAGCAGCCAGCGCCTTGGTGTTGTCCGGCTCCAGGCGCGCATATTCCATATAACAGTTGGCGCTCTTCGAGCCGGCCTGCATGGCGTCGGCGAAATCCTTGCGCGCCTCCTCGGTCTGCTTGTCGCGCAGCGCCAGCATGCCGAGACCCTCGTAGGCTTCCGCGACGCGCGTCTTCTGCGCGATCAGCTCGCGATAGGCGGAGCGCGAAGCATCGCCCAGCAGCAAGTCCGCGATAGCCAGTTGCGCCGCCGCCGGATCCACACTCCGCTCCGGAAAATCCTGCGCGCTCATGGGCAGCGATGAAATCGAGGTGACCTGGAACTGCCCGGCGGCCAGGTGTTTCTGCGCCTCCACTTCGATCTGCTCGGGAGTCTTGTTGAACGCGTTGCGAAAGGCCGCGTCCTCGTCCACGCCTTTGCGCAGATTGTAGGTGAGCACCCGCAGATTGCCGTAATATTGGGGGTCGACAGCCAGCAGGTGCAGCCGCGCCCAGTCCATATCGGGATGGGCCGGCGGCTCACCCAGCGTAATGCGTATGCCGCTCACCTGAATCGTCGAGAACAGCTCCACCAGGCCGCGCTCGAGCCGCTCGGGCATGCGCGCGATGTTGCTTTCGAGAAACAATTCGGTCAGCCGGGCGAACACTTGCGGGGCGATGCGCCTGCCGGCGGTCAGCACCAGATCATACTGGCCGCGCCCGTGAATGACCGGCTCGGGGGTTTCGGGCGCGCCGCTTTTGAATAGCAGAATACGCACCGGCAGCGGCGTTTCGAGGTCGTTATCGCCTAGCACCTGCCCGAGCCCATGGCGAAACTCTTCGAAGGCCACCAGCGTCTCGCGTCCGTCTTTCTGACCGGCGCTGCTGAATACCTCGAAGGGCCCGGAATTGAAGCGCACCCAGTGGTCGCTCGTGGCAGCCGCCAATGGCGCCAGACAGGCCAGCAGAAACAACCGCCGCATGCCCTTTATGGTAGCGCCCCGCAACCCTGTATAATTGCCCATTCAGGACCCATTCAGGACAATTGATGAAGACCCTGCCCCGCTTGAATCCGGCCGCATTCGTGTCAGCCGCGCTGGCCATCCTCGTCTATTTTTTCTACTTCACCAACGGCGGACTGCGCACCGGTTTCAGCCACGACGATTTGATGAACATGTGGCGCGCCTGGCAGGACCCCATGCCGCACATCGCGAAAGAGAATCTCTTTTTCTTTCTCTACCCCACTTATTACCGCCCCTTGGGAACTCTGTTCTATCACGCTTTCTACAACGCGTTCGGCCTGCATGCTCTGCCCTACCGTATCTGCATGCTGGCGTTTCTGCTGGCCAACATCTACCTGGTTTATGCATTTGCGGCGCGCGTAAGTCACTCGCGGGAGATCGGCGGACTGACCGCGCTGTTGCATGCGTATCGCATGGGCTTCAACCCGCTCTTTCGCAATACCGGCACCTGTTACGACATCGTCTGCTGCTTCTTCTATCTTTCCGCGCTGGTGTTGTATCTTCGTATCCGCCAACAGGAGCGGCCCCTTCGCCCGCTCGAGCAGATCGGCATCCTGGGCCTGCTGGTCTGTGCGCTCGACGCCAAGGAAATCGCTGTCACGCTGCCGGTAATGATGCTGCTTTATGAGGCGATCTATAATCCTCCACCCGCCCGCCAGCCGCGTTTTTTGCTTGCGTGGCTGATCCGCGAGGCGCCCGTCGCGTGCTGGGGCCTGTTCCTCGACCTGGCTTTTATTGTCGGGAAAATATACTGGACCGGCGGCGTCGGGCGAATCAACGGCGCGTACCGGGTGAGCTTCGGCTTGGCCGCATTCATGCAAGGCTTGCGGCACGATCTCGACGAAGTGTTTGTGACCTGGGGCACCAACGTGTTCCGCCCGCGGAACCTTATCATCGTGCTGCTGCTGCTGGTCCTGTTTGCATGGCGCTCCAGGTTACTCTATTTCCGTTATGCATTGTTGTTCTGGCTGGTGGGGGCCTTGCCGGTCGAGATGATTCCATCACGCAGCATCTATGCGATCTATATTCCCCTGGCCGGCTTTGACCTCTGCATGGCGACTCTACTCGTAGAGCTGCGCGACTGGCTCTGGCGCGGGATCCAGCGTCTTGGCAATCTCCGGGATCCGCTTGGACTTCGCCAGGTCCTGACATTTATCCTGCTCTTACTCGTCCTGACGCGCTTCTACATCTTCAAGGCGGCCAGGCGCGAGAACTGGGAGGTCGAGCAATCGCACCAGATTCGTTTTGTCATCCAGGCCTTGCGCGCCCAGCTTCCGGTGGCGAAAAAGGGCGCGCGCATACTCTTCGTGAACGATCCCTTCGAGAAGGCCGTGGGCGCTGAGTGGGCTACCGTCTTCGTGACCAATCTGTTATATCGCGACAGCACCATTCAGCAGGACCGCATGTGGCTGATGCCCGAACCGCCCGATACGGCGCGCCTGAAGCAGTACGACTATATCTTCGCTATGACCGGGGAGAAGCTGGTGTTGCTCGCACCGGGGCTTTTGCCCGCTTTGCCGCCACCTCGCCCACCGCTTCGAGCACCAGCCGGAACTCCGGCTTCTTAGCCGGCATATGTTCGAACATCCCTGTAATGGTTGCCTGAACCATGGGAGTCTTCTCCAGGTCCTTCTGCAGTTTTCGGAATTCCTTGTTCTTGAACAGCGCCGCCAGGTGCTGATCGTCCGGGGTGAAGAAAGGCAACTCCGCCGAACAACTCTCGTCGGAAGCGCCGCTGGGCAAGTCCATCACTCCGGACTCGATAGTCGCCCGGAACTGCACCGCTTTGCCGTTGAAATCCGCCGGCCGCTTGACGATTTCGCAGAGTGTAGTCTTCACCGGCCCGTCGGTCTTAGTCTGTGCCACCGCGCCCGGTGCGGCCACCAGACAGAGACAAGCCGGCCATGCACGCCATCCGGCCACTCTTCATCATAATATACGTACAATGAGGAGTAAGCATGAGAATCGCGCTGGCGCAGATCAATACCACGGTCGGCGACCTGGCCGGCAATGTAGACAGGATGATCAACGCCGCGCGCCGCGCCTCTGAAGCTCGCGCCGACATTGTCGTTTTCCCCGAACTCTCCGTAACCGGTTATCCCCCTCGCGACCTGGTCGAAAAGTCTACTTTCGTGGAGCGTTCCGAGCAGCAGCTCTTGCGTCTGGCGGCCGAGACTGCGCCGCTCGATCTCGCCATCATCGCCGGTTACGTGGGCGCATCCGACTCGACCACGGGCAAGCGCGCCGCCAATCGGGCAGCCGTGTTGCGCGGCGGCAGTATCCTCTTTCGGCAAACCAAGATGCTGCTGCCCACTTATGACGTTTTCGACGAGGCGCGCTACTTCGTTCCCGCCGAATCGCAGAGTCTGTTCCTGCTGGATGGCCGCAAGATCGCTCTCACCATCTGCGAAGATGCCTGGAACGATAAACAGTTTTGGGAGCGCCCGCTCTATCGCCGCGATCCGGTCCAGGAGCTTGCTCACGCCGGCGGCGAGGTGCTCATCAGCATCAACGCATCGCCCTATCATATGGGCAAGCGGGCTCTCCGCCGGGAGATATTCGAAGCTACCGCGCGCCGCCACAATATCCCTGTGGTCTACGTGAACCAGGTGGGCGGCGACGATCAACTGGTGTTTGACGGCAGCAGTTTTGCCATGGATCGGGACGGGCGCGTGGCAGCCTCCGCCGCTTCCTTCGCCGAAGATCTGGTGATGCTCGATTCCGCCTCGGGATGGGGCGAGCAACATCAGAGTCTTCCCGACGAATGCCAGGCTGTCTACGAAGCTCTGGTTTTAGGCACTCGCGACTACATTCGGAAGTGTGGGTTTCGCCAGGTGCTGATCGGCCTCAGCGGCGGCATCGATTCTTCGCTCACGGCAGTGATCGCCGCCGATGCGCTGGGACCTGAAAACGTGACTGGAGTAGGAATGCCCGGACCGTTTTCCTCAGAGGGCAGTATCGGGGATGCGCGCGCTCTGGCTGCGAACCTGGGCGTGCGTTTCCAACTCGCACCCATCACGCCGGTCTACGATGGGTTCCTGAAGGTGCTCGATCCTTTGTTTGCCAACGCGCCGGGCGATGTGACCGAGGAGAACCTGCAGGCCCGCCTGCGCGGAGTCACCTTGATGGCGCTATCGAATAAGTGGGGCGCCATGGTGCTGACCACCGGTAACAAGAGTGAGCTTGCGGTGGGCTACTGCACTCTGTACGGCGATATGTGCGGCGGCCTGGCGGTCATCAGCGATGTGCCGAAAACGTTGGTCTACTCTTTGGCGCGCGTGGCCAACCTGCGGCATCCCGGCGCGATCCCGGAAAGTGTCTTTGAAAAGCCCCCGTCGGCTGAGCTGCGTGCGGATCAGAAGGACACTGACTCACTGCCACCCTATGAAATTCTGGACCAGATTCTGCGCGCCTATGTGGAAGAAGACTGTGCGCCGCGACAGATCGCGCAGGATCTCGATCTGCCGCTCGCTACAGTCTCCGATATTGTCAACAAGGTAGATCGCAATGAGTATAAGCGGCAGCAGGCTGCACCGGGCCTGAAAGTCACTTCCAAGGCCTTCGGCATCGGCCGCCGCTTTCCCATTGCGCAAAGATACGCGGAATAAGGCTGCTTACCGCCGCTCCCTGGACGGCTCTCTCGCCGGCTCTCTCGACTGATGGCGTTCTACGCGCGGGCCAGAGGCTCGCGGCACAGGAACGGCATAAGAATGTACGTACGTGCCACGATTCACCCAACTCCGCTCCCAGGGGCGATGGTCGATGATGATCTCATGCGTGCGCCACCCGAGCGCAGGGCCGGACCACCCGAAGGGCGCAAACGCTCCCACGAAGATACCCGGACCAAACGAAATGGCGCTGCCAATGTAGAACCCCCGGCGGGGCGGGGCAAAAACGACAAACGGATCGTAGTAAGGCACATAGATCAATCCCGAATTGATCGGCAGAATCTCTATGTCGCCCGGCCCTCCCACCACCACGCGATAGTCCCCATTGCTCTGCAGATAGCCATAGTTCATAGCCACCTGTCGCATACGCTGCACTGCGTCCATCACGTCGGGGCGTTGCGAGAGTACCGCGTTTCCCAAGGCCTGTGTCCAACCCGGATCTCTGGCCATCATGTCTACCACGCTGGGAAACGGCAGCAATGCCATTACACTCGGGTCGAACCCAAGATTATCTTCGTAGATCGCCCTCGAAAGCTCATCGCCTCGAAGATAGTTATGCTGGTCCACCCAGGCCGCCGCGTCCGGTATCTGATTCCAAAAAGTGGAAGCAGTCATCACCTGAGCCAGCAGCGGGTCCGGATAGAGTGCGACGCGTTGCACGAGTTGATCTAATTGCTGCGGAGCAAGCCGCGGCGCCTGACTATAAGGTGGCGGCGCTTGCGCCGGATAGCCTTGTTGTTGCGGGTACCCTTGCTGTTGCGGATAACCTTGCTGCTGCGGATAACCTTGCTGGTCCGGCGGCGGCGGTGGCTGTTGTTGAGCCAGAGCCGCCGCCGAAAGCGCGCCTGTAACTGCGATAACTGTGAGAACAATTTTTCGGAACATCAGAGTACTCCTCGACTTACATTCTCACTACCTACCGCCAGTGACGAAAACCACCGTAGAAACCGCGGCCGTAAAAGCCAGGCCCCCAGTAGAAGCCCAAGCCCGGCCCCCAATATCCATACGGATAGCCATAGGCATAGGGATACGGATAGTATCCGGGAGCGGCAGCATACGTTTGGCCGCCATAAGGCGCCATGCGAGCTTGCATTCCAGGCCGATCATAGTCGCCCGGACTTACATAGCGAAACGCCTGCGGAGCCGCCTCGGTAGAGAGTGTAACCGGCGCCTCAACGCGGAATGTAAGTACGGATTCGGGATAGAGTACGGTCGGATGACCGCGTGTCAGTAACACGCCGACGATGCCGACCAGAGCTCCCGCTCCTGCGCCGATGGCAGCGCCACGTCCCCAGTCCGCCGCTGCGCCGATAGCTGCGCCGGTCGCTGTCGTCGCCCCAACCGCGGCCACGTCGCGGCCAACCGAGGTTGAACCGTTCCTGTTAAACAACTGTGTTTGGACCGGCACCGGCTGGCCGTCTGCCAGGGTAAGGTCAGTCAACTGAACGCCAAGGTGCGACACGCCTTCAACCCTGCCGGCCTTCTTGGCTTCCACTACTCGCCCGGCTACCGTCTGACCGGCCGGAGCGACCACCACTCCATCCACTACCACCGGACGCACCAGCGTCGCCGCAAAGGCATCGCCCGCCTGATTACGGTCTGACGAGAGACCCTGATTCAGCCGCACGGTGATGAACGTGCCGGGCTTGATCGTCAGCTTAGCGGGAATAGGAGGAGGGGTGAAAGAACCCGACGACGGGTACTGTTGATTCGGATATCGCTGACCGGGATACTGTTGATTCGGATATTGTTGATTTGGGTATTGCTGATTCGGGTATTGCTGATTCGGGTACTGCTGATTCGGGTACTGCTGATTCGGATTTTGCTGCGCCTGAGTTGGTGCGTAGTTAGGATCCATAGTGGCCTGCGGAGCGGCCTGCGTATCCTGCGGCTGCTGCACCGTGTTCTGCTGAGCAGCATCAGCGGGCTGCGGCGGCGGATCGGTAACCTTGCGCCACTCCCCGTTGGCCGGCGCAGTCTGTTGCTGCTGGTTATCCGCGGGCGGCGGGGCCTGATCCTGCGCGAGAGCCAGGGTAGACCCGGCTAGAAAGCTCGAGGTGGCAATGAAACAAATGGCAGTGCGAATCGAATTGATTTTGATAGTCTTCATAACGTCTGCCCTCATAGTTGGCGACGCATCTTTACATGCAACCGTTTCGCCAATCCAGGCGGCCTGCTAACCAAATGAATCTAAAAGGACAACCGGCATCCATCGCTGGCCGGAAAGCACCGCCAATGGTGCATTTCAGCCACTCGAAACTATCTTGCATAAGTGATAGTCTAAGAGCGTGGGTGACATATGAGAAAGACCATTCTTTTATTCGCATCTTTGACGTTTGCATGTTTGATGTCAGGTAGTGTGGCGCTCGCCGCCCAAGGTCACGGTGGCGGAGGTCATGGGGGAGGAGGCGGCGGAAGAGCTGCAGTCGGCGGCGGTGTTTCCGGAGGCGGCGCGCGAGGTTACGCGTCAGTAGGCCGCGGCTACGGCGGGTACGGCGGCTATCGCGGGGGCTATGGCTATCGCGGTGGCTACGGCTACGGCTATCGTGGCGGCTACGGATGGGGTGGCTGGGGCTGGGGCGGATGGGGCTTCGGTCTCGGTTACTGGCCAGGTTATTACGGGTATTACGGATACGATCCTTACTACTATGGATACTCTTATCCTGCTTACCCTGACCCATACGATGCCCCATACTATGGAAATTCGTACGGATACGCTGCTCCTTCCGCATACGCTGCTCCCTACGGATACGGATACTATCCCAACGCCTATGGGTACCCAGGCTACGGTGTTGGCGTAGGTGTAGTCATCGGTCGTGGATTTGCGGACGGCCGATGGCATCATTTCGGCGAGAGACGTTAAGTGTCATGCTGGCTCGGGCAGTCCAGTCTGTGTCTGTAGTAATGATCGCGGCCGGGTGTGCTTTGGCACCCGGTTGTTCTCATAAGCCGGACGATAGTCAGATTGCCCAGAGTATCCAGGCGGAGATTCAAAAGGACACCGCCATCGGTGGTCAGGTCAGTGTACAAAGTACCGATGGCATTGTAACTTTGACGGGTCAGGTTCCCAGCGACGCGGCCCGCGCCTTGGCTGCCCGGGAAGCCGCCGACACGCCGGGCGTCAAACAGGTGATCAATAACCTGACCTTGGCGGCTGCCTCGCTGACGCCCCACCACACACGGCAGCGCCACAAGGCGGCGAAGCTGGAACCCACCCCGCCAGAAGAAGTGACTGCCGCTGCTACCCCTGCCGCGCCGGCGCAGATTCCTCCTTCTACTCCGGTGGCCGAAGTGCCGGCGCCGCAACCGCCGCAGGCTGCCGCTGTCGCGCCCGTGCAAGCGCCCCCACCACCGCCTCCGGCGCCTGTGAAGCATACCATCCCTGTTGGTACGGTCATTTCGGTCCGGCTGATCGACGCGCTTGACTCCTCGAAGAACAAGGTTGGCGACACCTTCCGCGCCACGCTGAAAGCTCCCCTTCGCGTGGATGGAGAGCAGGTCATCGGATCCGGCGCCGACGTAGAGGGCCGCGTGGTGGACGCCACCACCGCCGGACGCTTTTCCGGTCACGCCGAGCTGAAGCTGGAGTTAACCAGGCTGACGTCGCACGGCCACGCTTATCAGTTGTCGACCGAGAATTACGACACGGCTACGGCCGGGCGCGGCAAGGGCACGGCGGAAACCGTTGGCGGCGGAGCCGTGCTGGGCGCCATCATCGGCGCCGTGGCCGGCGGTGGCAAAGGAGCCGCCATCGGCACGGTGGCCGGCGCCGGAGCCGGCGGCGCCACGCGGGGCGTCATGAAAGGCAAAGGCATCACCTTCCCGTCCGAGTCGGTACTGAGTTTCAAGCTGCAGGTGCCCCTGTCGGTCGAAACCGTGCCCGATGAGAATGCCACGCGCCAGCGCGAGTAAGCCGTTCACCATCCTGCCGACAAAGTTTCCTGCTTGTTTTCTAATATCTTCGAGCCCAGCCGCCATCCCCGCTTCTCATCCTCTCTGTTAGCGTGAGATCGAAGGAGGCCGCGAATGGCAACTTCCCATCGCCGCAAAGGACTCCCATTTTCTCTCACAGCCCAAACCTGCATGCTCGCCGACGAGGATCCGGCAGCGCTTCTCGAACTGCTTGAAGAGCTCCGCGAAAAATACGATCCGCAGGATACTGACGAGGATTTTCTCATCGAGCGCATGGCCAAGGCTCGCTTCAAATACAATCGCATCATGCCCCTCGAGGCAGCCATCTTCAATTTGCGTTTGGCGGTGGACAAGGCCCCGGAGCCGCTCGCCGCGCAGGGGCAAGCCTGTCAGCGTGCCTGGGCTTACATGCGGGACGCCAATGGCGGCAACGCCCTCGGCAAGCTGTCCCGCTACGAGACCAGTCTCCTGCGCGAATACGACCGCTCGCGGCAGGAGCTCGAAAAGATACAGAAAATCCGGGCCGCAAAAACAGCCAAAGACCAGCGCAGTGAACCCGATTCTCCCGCCTCCCCAATCCCCTCCAAGAGCTCCGGAACGGTGAAATCGGTCAGGAGCGCATCCAGATCCCGCAGGAGAGCCCCGGCAGCCGGCGCGCGCTTGTTCACCGGCGACACAGCTTATTCCGATTCTTCGAAGCCCTCTTCGGGCGTCGGCAACACGTCGTGATCTCCGGCCACCCAGACATAAAGCGTCGGCAGCAGGAAGATGTTCATCATCATGGCCAGGATGAGGCCGCCCACGATGACGATAGCGAAGGGTCGCTGGGAATCCGAACCGATGGCGCGCGACATGGCCGCGGGCAGCAATCCTAAAGTCGCTACCAGGGTCGTCATCATGATGGGACGCAGCCTCAGCACGGCGCCTTCGACGGCGGCGTCCATCACCGAATGGCCGCGCGCGCGAAGCTGGTTGATGTACTCCAGCATGATCACGCCGGTCTGCACGCAAACGCCGAAAAGCGCCAGGAAACCGACTCCCGAAGACACGCTGAAATGCGTGCCGGTGATCAGCAGCGCCAGCAGACCGCCCAAAGGCGCCATGGCGATGTTGACCAGCATGAGGCCGGACCATTTGAACGATCCGAACATCGCGTAGAGGATGATGAAGATGACCAGGATAGTGATGGGCAACACGATCATCAGCCGTTTCTGCGAGCGCTGCTGGCTGGCATACTCACCGGCCCAACTGATCCGATAACCCTCCGGAAGCTTCACCTGGCGGTCGACATCGCGAATAGCCTCTTCGACCGTGCTGCCGAGATCACGGCCCCGCACGCTGTACTTGATCGCCACGTAGCGTGAATTCTCTTCGCGATAGATCTCCGACGCGCCATCCTGCATCTGCACTTTGCAAAGCTGCGCCAGCGACACGCGCTCGCCGGTGGGCGCCAGTAACCGAATATCCGAGATAGCCTCCTTGGTATCCCGGTAGGCGGCCGTATAGCGCGGCACCAGGTCGTAGCGCCGCTCATCCTGCAGCACCTGGCTGACGGCATTTCCTCCCACGGCGGTCTGTATGGCGTCCTGCACGTCGGAGACGTTGATCCCATAGCGGGCGGCCCGGTCCCGGTCCACGCTGAAGTTGAGATTGGGCTGGCCGCGGACGCGAAAAAGTCCCAAATCCTCGATGCCCCGGATGTGGCGCATCACCTCGACGATCTGGTCGCCTTTCTCTTCGAGCAGCTTCAGGTCGGTGCCATAGATCTTGATGGCCAGTTCGCCTTTTACCCCGCTGACCGCTTCCTCCATGTTGTCCGCGATGGGCTGGGAGAAATTCCAGAGCACGCCCGGAATTTTTTCCAGCTCGTGATCCATGGCGGCGATCAGCTCGACCTTCTCCTGCTTGAATACCGGCCGCCACTTGTCCTTAGGCAACAAGTCGACGAAGTATTCGGTATTGAAGAAGCCCGTGGTATCGGTGCCGTCATCGGGACGCCCGACCTGCGATACCACTTGCGTGACCTCCGGGAAAGACGCCAGAATGATGCGGGCCTGCGTCATCAGCCGGTTGCCCTCATCCGGACCCGTGCTGGGAGCCAGCGTGCCGCGCGCCCAAATGGCGCCTTCATCGAGATGCGGCAGGAACTCGGACCCGATAATACCGCTCGTGGCGAGCCAGGCGGCGATCAATACGCAGGTCACCGCCACGCCCACAGTCACCCAGCGGGCGCGTATGGCCACGCGCAACAGCGCCCGATAGCGCGCGATCAGAAACATCAGCGCGGGGTTCCGCCATTCACGCGTATTCTGACCGAACAGCAAACTGGATAGCACCGGGGCCAGCACAATGGAGAAGATCAGGGCGCCCAGCAGCGCAAAAGCCACCGTCCAGGCCATGGGCTTGAACAGCCGCCCTTCCACGCTCTGCAGTGTGAAGATCGGCAGATACGCCGTAATGATGATTCCGATGGCGTAAAATACGGGCCGCTGTACTTCATGCGCGGCATCGCGAATGCCCTCCACTACCGACTGCTGCCGGTTGACCCGATTTCCCAGGTGTCTGACGATATTCTCCACCATGACCACCGCGCCATCCACCACCATCCCGAAATCGAGCGCTCCGAGTGACAGGAGGTTAGCGGGAATGTGCCGAAGGTCCAGACAGATCGAGGCGAACAGCAGAGAAAACGGAATGGTGATGGCGACGATGAACGCGCCGCGGATGTTCCCCAGAAACAGGAACAGGACAATCGCCACCAGAAAAATACCTTCGGTCAGATTATGCAGAACCGTGTGTGTGGTGAAGTGCACCAGATCGCTTCTATCGAGGAACGGAACGACTTTCACGCCCTTGGGAAGAATGTGGTCGTTCAGTTCCTTGACCTTTTCATGGATCGCCACCAGCGTGGCGTCGGATTCGGCGCCCTTGCGCAGCAGTACAATCCCTTCAATCACGTCGTCGTCGTCCAGAATCTTGCCGTCCCGGCGGTGCAGGGCCTTGCCGATCCGGCCCAACCTGATCCTTGGCCCCTGCAGGACGGACCCGATGTCTCTGATGTGTATGGGCGTGCCGTTTTGCGTCTTAAGCACCGTCTTTCCGATATCCTGCACGTTATCGAAAAGCCCGATGGAGCGCACGTTGATCTGCTGCAGACCCTCCTGGATAAAGCTGCCGCCGGCGTTCACGTTGTTGTTGGATAGCTGCTGCTCCACGGTGCCAATGGTCAGCGCGTATTCCACCAGCTTGTTGGGGTCCATGGCCACCTGATACTCCTTGGTGATGCCTCCGAAGCTGGACACATCCACCACGTTCGGAACCGACTTGAACTGCTTCTCCAGAACCCAGTCTTCGAGAGACTTCAACTCCATCAGGTCATATTCGGGATTCGTGCTGATCAGCGAATACCAGTAAATCTGTCCGACCGGACTGTAGTCCGAGCCGAGCTGGGGCTGCAAATTCTGAGGTAGAGTCACCTGCGAAAGCCGTTCGAGAGCCTTTTGCCGGTTCCAATCGTTCTCCGACTGATCGTCGAAGATCAACATGATGCTGGAAAGCCCGAACAGCGAGGTGGACCGCAGGTGCTCCAGATGCGGAAGCCCGTTCATTACGATTTCAATGGGGATGGTAACCTGTTGCTCAACCTCTTCGGCCGCCCGGCCGGGCCACTGCGTAATGATCTGAACGTAGTTGTTCGCTACGTCCGGATATGCCTCGATCGGTAAGTTCTTGAATGAAATGACGCCCCACGCGAAGAGCAGAATTGCGAGTCCAACTACTAAGAGCCGGCTGTTGAGCGCGAAATCTACAACCTTGCGGATCATATTCTATCCGGTCTCTGCCGTGAGCTACTTAAAGGTAATGACTCCCTGTCTCCCGCGCGCGGCCTGAGTGCGCGCGTGTCTCACGATGCTGATGAATCTGTGCGCCAGCTCCAGAATCCACTCCGACTTGCGCATACGGATAGCCTCGTGAGTAACGAGTTCTTTGCCCACGCCGATGGCGGTAGCCCCAGCGGTAATGTAGTGCGCCGCCGTCTGTTGCTGCACGCCGCCGGCAGCAATCAGCTTGACCTGTGGCAAAGCGGCTTTGAGCGCCCTGATATAAGTATCGCCGCCAAGCTGCGCGCAGGGAAAAACCTTGACAAAGTCCGCGCCTGTCTTCCACGCCGTAATGATCTCAGTGGGCGTGAGGGCGCCCGGCAGGGCTACGACCTTTTCTTTCACCGCCAGCTCCACCACACTCAATTCGACTCCCGTGCTGGTCAAAAATTTGGCGCCCGCGTCCAGGCAGCGGCGCGCCGTGTCCAAATCGAGCACAGTCCCGGCGCCCACCACCATTTCGGGAAGGTCTCGCGCCAGAGCGGCGATCAGCTCGATCGCACCGGGCACCGTCATGGTAATCTCGGCAATCGGCAGGCCCGCATGATAAACCGCTTCCACGGCGAAGCGCGCGTCTTCCGCCGACGACACACGGATAGCAGGGATGATACCGATTTCCTCGATGCGGGCACGGACCTGTTCCCTCTCCATTACTGCTCCACAGTAGCTTGTAAGACCAGCGCATTCGAGACTACTTTTTGCCCGGGCTGAATGCCCGAGACCTCCTGCAGATTGCCGGGCAACATGTTCCCGCCGTTCACTTCAACCCTGCGAAACTGTCCGTCCCCGGTCGGCACATAGACCCAGTCGCGATCGTGCAGGTGCAGAACTGCCGATGCCGGAACAGTGGCGTGCTGCTGCTTCTGCAGCCCGTGGAACGTAGCGTTGACAAACATACCGATCCGCATGAATCCAGGATTGTGTATCTCCAGGCGCACCTTGGCCGTGCGCGTGCTGGAGTCGAGCACCGGGCTGATATTGCCAATCCGCCCCTTGAGCGGAAGATTCGGATAAGCGTTCAGCTTCACGTCTGCATACTCGCCTAGCCGGATCTGGGCTAAATCGTTCTCATATACGTCACACAGAATCCACACGGAGGAAAGATCGGAAATGGTGAAAGGGTTGGGCGAGGCCAGGCCCTGTACGCCTGCCGCGAGGGTGACTTGTTGATCGGTAATCACGCCGGAAGCGGGCGCCCGCACCTCCACGATGGGCGACGGGTGATCCGGGTCCGCTCCCAGCACCCGCAAGTGATCTATAGTCGTCTTGACCGTGACTTGCGCTTTCGTCGAGGCGTCCTGAGCTACTTCCAGATCTTTCTGGGCAATGGCGCCTTTGTCGAAAAGAACCTTCGCCCGCTCGAGCTGCGATCGAGCCAGCGTCTCATCGGCGAGGGCCTGCTCGTAATCGGAGTACGCTCCCGAAATGTCCGCGCTCTGCACTTTCATCAGCAGTTGGCCCTTAGTGACCGTATCCCCGAGGCGGGCGTCGATCTCTATAACGCGGCCGGACGCGAGTGTGATTACGGGAATGTTGCGGGACACATCGGCGCTGACTACACCCGTGGTCTGCAATTCCGGCGCGGCGTTGTGCTCGCCCGCCGTTGCCAGCGGGAACTTACTGGGATCGTCCACCTTCAGTAAACCTGCGTTCTGAATGTGTTCGACCTGTGCCGGAGGCGGCGCTTCGGCCTTCGGATCCCCCTTTCCCTGTGCGTTACAGGCGGCCAGCAGCAGCCATGCGCCTGCGCACAGGGCTGCCTCTGTCATCAGCATGAGTTTCATTGGATCACCTCCCGGCCCACCGCGAGATTCAATTGATTGGCGGCGGTCAGGTAAGAGCCCACCAGATTCAAATAAGTCACCTGAACGGTCCGATAGTCTCTCTGGGAATCCAAAAAGTCGACTAAGGCAGCTTGCCCGTGCTGATACGAAAACTCGATGGTGTCGCGCACCCGCGCGGCCTGCTGCAGATACTTTGCCTTGTAGGGCTTCAGCAGCGTGACGTTGCTGGTCACCGTTGCGTAGGCTGAGTCGACGTCGTTAAAGACTTGTGCCTGCGCTGCGTCGCGCAGCCTTTCGTTCTTGGTAATGTCCAGCTGTGCGCGCGCCTTCTCCCCCTGATTCCGATCGAAGATGCGTAAGGGAATCGTCACATTAAATCCCATATACACAGGAATGGGAGGATTGCGCGCAAAGTCCACACCGAAAGTGGGATCGGTCGACCCGTTGGCCACCGCCAGCTTGTAATCGGTGTGGGCCTTGTCTACCGATTGGACCGCCGCCTTCAAATCCGGCCGGTCCTCTAATGCGATACGGCGCAATTCGTCGAGCGCCAGGATCTGCTCACTAAAGTCAAACGCGCCGGTCACATCAAGCTGCTCCACCGGTGTCCGGCTGTTCAGTAACTGCAGTAGCAGAATTTTCGCCGTGCGCAGATTCACTTCCGCGGTTTGCAGGTCGGATTCGTACGTCACTCTTTGCAGCTCCAGGCGGTCCTGATCCACGCGCGCAATATCTCCGGCCTTCAGGCGGTCCTGCCCGATGGCGAGTTCATGGTCGTAGTAAGCCAGGTTCTGTATGGCTAAATCGCGGACAGCTTTGGCCTGTAGCGTTTGAATGAAGGCGTTGCGCAGGCTGAAAATCAAATTTCTTTCCTGGTCCGCCAACTGCGATTGCGCCACGCTGGTCGCCTTCTGGGCGCTCTCGCGGCGCAACTCCCGCTTATGCCGGCGCTCATGCAGGTAACTCAAGGAGACGAATGGCTCGGCATAGGCGAAAGGACGGTATGAGGTCGGATTGTTGGAAAAAAAGTCGAGCTGGTCGACGTCCAGCGTAAAATCCGGATTGGGGCGCAAGAAGGCAGTCACCTCCTCAGCCCTGGATTCATCGATGCCGATTTGAGCCGCCCGCAAAGTCGGATTCGACCGCTCGAATTCCTCTCGCACTTGCTGCCAGGTCATGGCCTTCTGCGCATATCCGATTTCCGTCACGCAGGCTGTGAACAGAAACCCCATCCACAGGCGCCGCACCAACTGCCGCATTTCGTCTCCCTGAGAAAATATGGGTATCTTCTTCCAAGGTAACAACACTACGGAAAAATAGGGGAGGCCCTGCCGCTGACAAGTAAACACGGGCTGCTGAGGCGGACGGGCCGCCCACGAATTCAGACCCCGGCCACCCCTCTACGCCCAATTTCTAAGTTAGCGCTTCCTGCCCGTGGAAAGCATGTATCTTTCAGTAGCCGTCAACCTATCTTTTGGCCAGCGGCGGCGCAAGAACCAGTGCTAAAATCAGCGCAAATGAAAATCCGTTTCGTTTTACCCTTGGCCCTGACAGCCTTCGCCGCAACGGTACCGGTGATCAAGTGGAAGACCGGCGACCGTAACCGCCCTTTGCCCGCCATGGTGACGCCGGGCACACCCAGTACGCCGCAACATGCGGGCACCGCCCCTTCCGATGCCATTCCGCTCTTCAATGGAAAAGATCTGTCCGCCTGGAAGCAGCTCAACGGCAAGCCCATGGCCTGGAAAGTAGAGGGAGATCATTTCGAGGACTCCCCGGGCACCGGCGACATCGTGACCATACAGCCTTTCGGCGATTGCCAGTTGCACGTGGAGTGGGCCACCCCGGCGAATCCTCACGGCGTCGACCAGGAGCCCGGAAACAGCGGCGTGTACATGCAGTCGCTCTACGAAATCCAGGTCCTGGAATCGAATCGCAATAAGACCTATGCCGATGGCCAGGCGGGCGCCGTCTACTGCCAGTACCCGCCCCTGGTAAATCCGAGTCTTCCTCCCGGCGAATGGCAGACCTACGACATCGTATTCCACGGCCCCCGTTTTTCGGGGTCAAAGTTGGAAGCGCCTGCCACGCTGACGTTACTTTTTAATGGCGTGCTGGTGCAGGATCATGTCGCGCTCACCGGGCCGACAGGTTACATGGAACGCCCGGCATATAAGGTCGGCGCGCCGTCCCGGCTCCCTCTCCGTTTGCAGGATCATGGCCAGCCGGTGCGCTATCGCAACATCTGGATTCGCGAGTTGTCCGACGCCGGGTAAGCGTTGGCGGCAGCAAGACGGTATACTCATCTTTCTTACTCGATGGTGTAGAGGCTTCATGGCGGCGAAGATTTACGATGTTTGCGTCGTCGGCTCGGGCGCCGCCGGTGGCACGCTCTCGGCCCACCTGGCGCAGCGGGGGATAAACGTTGCGATTGTCGAAGGCGGACCGGGCATCAATACGCGGACGGCCTTCAACACCCATGGGATGCCGTTCGATTTTCCGAACCGGCACATCCCCACCATGCGTCCGGGCGTCGAGGGATTCGACTCGGAGAGGTCGCGCGGCGTCGGCGGTAAGAGTATGCTGTGGAACGCCGTAGCCTGGCGGCTCAGCCATCGCGATTTCAAAGGGCGATCCACCGATGGAGCCGGCGAGGACTGGCCCCTTGATTATCCGGACATGGCTCCCTACTACGACCGCATCGAGCGCGAGGTGGGCGTCTGCGGAAATCCGGATCATCTCGAAGATCTGCCGGATGGCATCTTCCTGCCGCCGGTTCCCATGAAGCTGAGCGACCTGTTGGTGAAGCGCGGCGCGGAAAAGCTGGGGCTGAAAGTCATTCACGTGCGCAAGTCCACGCTTACCGTGGCCACGCGCACGCGTCCCGCATGCCACTATTGCGGCAACTGCATGGCAGGTTGTGACGTCGCGGCAAAATATAACTCATACGATGCCCATATGGCCCCGGCCCTGAAGACCGGGCGTCTCGATATCTTCTCCAATTCGATCGTCAGGGAAGTGATGGTTTCGCCGGAGAACCGGGCGACCGGCGTGCGATTCCTGGACCGCCATAGCCAGCAAGAGGGCGAAGTGCGGGCGCGCTCGGTGGTGGTTTCCTGCGCTTGCGTGCAGAGCGTGGCGCTCCTGCTCATGTCGCGATCACGACTCTATCCGGATGGTCTCGCCAACTCGAGCGGCCAACTGGGAAAGAATTTCATCCCACATTTCACCGGCGGTGTCGAGGCATTTCTCACCGATCTGATCGGACAGCCGGCGGTCAACGACGAAGGCTTTCTCGATCATGCCTACGTGCCGTCGTTCATCCACACGCGCAAACGCGATTATGCGCGGAGCTTCGCCATGCAGTTCAATTATCAGAACCGGCGGTCGGTGGGGTGGGCGCGGGACGTTCGCGGATTCGGCAAGTCTTATAAGGAGGCGGTAAAGGCCCGCTATCCGGCATTTCTGGTGTTCTCGCCATATGGCGAGATGCTTCCGAACAAGCAATCTTACGTGGATTTAGATCCGTCCCATACGGATCAGTTTGGGTTGCCGGCCGCACGGCGCCAGGTGGTCTGGGGCGAGAACGATAAAAAAATCTTTGCGGACATGCAGCGCTGGTCGGTAGAGATCCTGAAGTCTGCGGGCGCCGAGATTCTGAACGTTTACGACGAGCCTGCAACCAATCATGAGTTGGGAGGGTGCCGCATGGGCAGCGATCCGCGGAGCTCAGTCGTCGACGCGCATTGCCGCTCGCATGATGTCCCTAATCTGTACGTCGTCGACGGCAGTGTCTTTCCCTCGGCCTCGGAAAAAAACCCGACGCACACTATCATGGCTCTGGCGGCCCGGGCCGCGGACCATATTTCGGAGCGCCTGCAAAGAAAGGAAATGTAAATGGAGAGCCGCAGATCAGCTCTGAAGATCATTGGCGCGATCGGCGCCACGTGCGCGTTTCCTTTTGGCGCCGACGAACTCTATGGCCAACAGGCCGGGCACCTCCATCATGCCGCGCCGGCTCAGGCGGCCACGGGACCTTATCAGCCCAAATTCTTCTCCGCCTCCGAGATGCACACTCTTTCAAAACTGGCCGATAGCATCATTCCGCCGACCGGGACCCCGGGCGCCGCGGCCGCGGGCGCACCCCAATATATCGATCTTGTTGCCAGCACCAGCGAAGAACGCGGTAAAGATTGCCGCGAAGGTCTGATCTGGCTGGACGCCCATTCCGGCAAGTTATACGGGAAGCCATTCAGCGAGCTGACGGAAGACCAGCAGATCGAAATTTTGTCGCCACTGAGCGATGCCTCCGACCGCTCTGACTGGGAACAGCCCGGTGTGAAATTCTTTCATGAGATGAAGAACCTCACGGCGGACGGGTACTACACATCGCGGATCGGACTGGTGCAGGAACTCGGCTATCAAGGGAATACCGTTCTCGATCATTTCCCGGTCTCCACCTTGCCAGAGCACTGAGATTCACAGTTCTAACTCAACCTGCGCGCCAGAAATCCCACGTGCTCCGGCGCGAACCGCAGCCGGCCATAGCCGCCCAGCACACCTAGCTCAAAGCCGGTCTGGCTGAGCAGTTCCTGTAACTCCGCGCGGGTGAATAAGTGCAACCGGTGAAGCTCTTGGCTGCGCCTGTAGAGCCTTCCCACGCGGCGAAAGCTGGTGATCTGCCGCGTCAGAACGCCATGCTTGGGATCTTCCCGGACTTCGAGGAGGATAGCCCAATCGGGCCCTTCCAGGAACCTCCGTTGAGGCGTCTCGCCGTGTAGAATCCCGGGCTCGACGACATCGAAAATGAAAATGCCGCCCGGGCGCAAAGCCTCATACACACGGCGGAAAAATCGGGTCAGAGACGCCTTGCCGCAGCTTGGATCGAATCCGTAGTTCAAGCACTCGCCAATAGAAGTTACGGCGTCACACGGCGGCAACACAGCGCGAAAAAACGACTCGATTTTAAATTTCGCCGCGGGCGCCTGCTTGCGCGCGAGCCCGATCATGGACGCCGAGATATCGATTCCCAGTACGTCGTAGCCTGAATCGGTCAGGCTCCGCGCCCACACCCCGCTGCCGCAGCCGGCATCCACGACCAGGCCTTCGCGTATTCGATGCCGCCGCAGTATCCGCAGCAGGCCCGGTGCGGCCTTCGACACAAACCCGGTAAACCCGGTGTCGTGTATGTAAGCCAAATCCCGCTGGTACACTACTTTCGGAAAAACTCCTGGTCGATCTTGGCAGCCAGGATGAAATCGCTCTCCGTCAATCCGTCGATCTTGTGCGTGTACGTCTTGACGTCTACGCGTCCCCACGACAGGCAGAGATCGGGGTGATGTCCCTCGGCTTCGGCAACCGCGCCGGCACGATTGACAAATTCCAGAGCGGTTTTGAAATCCGGAAAAACGAATGTCTTGGTAAGGTCGTGCTCACCAATTACTTTCCAGTCGGGAATCTGGGCGGATAGCTTTTGCAGCTCTTCACCCTTCAAAGGAGGCACGCCTCCGCGGCACGGCTGGCAATGTTTCGCAGCAAGATTTACTTCAGAGTCACCCATATCACTCCTTGTTTTACGTCGCTAACATCATACTGAAAGGCGGCGGAAGGGATCGAACAGGCGCACACTGAGACGGCGAACAGATCGTTAGCCTGACCGTGCATGAGACGCGCCCACTCCCGGAAGCATGCGCCGTCCATCGACAGCACCTGGAGAGATCCCGCCAAGCGGTCGGCCCACGCCTCAATCTCCCTGGCTTTATGCGGATCTTGCTTGCGCGTCCGTTCGATGCCGGTCTGCAGTTCACGTCCGGCGCTGTGGAATCAGGCGTTCGAATCGAGGTCGGGCGCGAGCAGCAGGGTCTTGAGACTGGGTTGGGCGGCGTTATGCAATCGCCGCCATTCTTCGATAGGAACCAGGACAGCCGTTTCGACGCCGCGCCGTGTAACGATTTGAGGGCCTTTCTCGACCGAAGCATCCAACAGTTCGCTGAAACGGGCTTTGGCATCCTGCACGGGCCATGAAGACATCCTGATCTCCTCCCCATGGATGATACCGACTAGTCATCTGACTAGTCAAATCGTGGAGGGAATCGCAGGATTGTCGGTGCGCGCAGCGGCACGCTGTGGCCGCCCGATCCCGCTGTAATCGAATCCTGCGCGCCGTGCGACTTCCGGATCGAATAAGTTGCGGCCATCCACCAGAATGGCGCGGCACATCCGTTTTGCCAGGTCGGCCAGGTCCAGACCGGCGAACTGTTTCCATTCCGTCACCAGCACCAGCGCGTCGGCCTCTTCGGCCGCCTCCTGCGGCGATTCGCAATAATGAATCTTCAGATTCGGATGGATCAACCGGCAGGACTCCATGGCAATGGGATCGTAGGCGTTCACCCGCACGCCCATCTGCAACAGCCGCTCGGCGATCTGTAGCGCCGGGGCGTCGCGCAGATCGTCGGTCTCGGGCTTGAACGCCAGACCCAGCAGGGCGATGGTGCGGCCTTTCAGGATGAACAGCTTCTCCTGCAGTTTCTGAATCACCAGTTGCCGCTGCGCGCGGTTTACTTCGAGCGCGGCTTCCAGCATCCGGCTCTGATAGCCGTACTCGCGCGCGGTGTGCAGCAGGGATTGAATATCTTTACCAAAGCAACTGCCGCCCCAACCGAGACCGGGATTCAGAAAGCGGGCGCCGATGCGCCCGTCCAGACCGATGCCGGACATCACCTCGAGGGCATCGGCGCCCACGCGCTCGCAGATATTGGCGATTTCGTTGGCAAAGCCGATCTTCACCGCCAGAAACGCATTAGCGGCATATTTGATCATCTCCGCACTGGTGAGCGTAGTGGTCACCACCGGCACCCGGCTCATGCCGGCCGGCCTCGGAAGGAAGACAGGCGCCTCGAAGCTCTGCTCCACCAGTAGCTGGTAGAGTTCCCGCAGCACCTGCATACATTCTTCCCCGGCGCCGAGTACGATCCGGTCAGGATACAGTGAATCGGCGATGGCGCACCCCTCGCGCAGGAATTCCGGATTGCTGGCAACGCCGAAACGGATGCGTTTCTGGTTGCCCGGATGCGCCCCACGGATACCCTCGCGCACCAGCGTCTCCACCAGATTTCCGCTGCCTACCGGGACAGTCGATTTGTTGACCACGACGCGGAACCTGGAATCATCCATGGCCGCCCCGATGCTGCGCGCGGCAGCCTCCAGGTAGCAAAGGTTCGTCTCACCGGTGGACATAGACGGCGTACCAACGGCGATGAAGATCGCGTCGCTTTCCGCGGCCGGCGCCGCCAGGTCCGTGATGAAATCGATGCCGCCACGTTGTGCTGCCAATTGCAGCAATTGATCCAAATGAGGCTCGTAAATGGGCATCTCGCCGCGCCTCAATTTTTCGATCTTATGCGAATCGGTATCTACGCACGTTACTCTGTGCCCCAGGTATGCCAGGCACGCGCCCGTTACGGTTCCTACATATCCGGTTCCTATTACCGTGACTCGCATGATCTAAATCCAAGCTTACCACCGCTGGTTGTTTACTCCATTCCAGTTTTTTCCGTACAATTTATGAAGCCCCGCGATGCAGACCATCCTGGTGATCGACGATGACGAGAGCCTGCGCGACACCATCGGGGTAATGCTAGAGCAGGAAGGCTTCCGCGCGGTTCTGGTGGCGGACGGCCGCAACGGGTTCGAGAAATCCATG